>Ga0315914_1001632_pt1 | contig 33865 bp, 24 predicted proteins | sample MpolenodulesMG_FD_203920 | JGI IMG/M metagenome (GOLD analysis project Ga0315914, IMG submission 203920) | Medicago polymorpha root nodule microbial communities from Los Angeles, California, United States - elongated nodules | ecosystem: Host-associated > Plants > Roots > Nodule | place: USA...
CAAAAACATGGATTAAAATTTAAAAAAAAATCTAAATTTTTGTGAGAGATTTTTTTAACATCCTAAACATCTATAAAAATTTATTCGAAAACATGAAGAGTATGAATGAGTTGATTACAAAACATGAATTAAAATTTGCTTAAATTTTTTTGACAGTTTAAAATTGAAATTTGAGATACTTATATGATTTTATTTTATTTTGACACCTTGACACTTTAGGACATCTGACAATTTTAAAATTTATTAATTATAGGCATTCACTTCTCTCTCTCCCCTCGGTAAAGATGAAGCAACATATCATCCCTGGCCTCCGCGAGTTGAACATAGTTTTTCACCTTATATGATGAACTACCATACTCTAAAGCACCATACAACTTATAAACAAGTTGTCGAAGCAAAGTACATCTCTGAAGACAATGCTGATAGTTTTGTAAATTTCTCTTAATTTTAAAAAAAAAACATACACACAAAGAAAAACATCCTTTCTTCTGTGTTTGACGGCATCCAATTCATGTCCATGACTCTTAAAAAAAAAAATTAAATTTTTTAAAAAAACTCATTAATAATTTAAGATGACAACTAGTAATATATGAGACATGATTTTTAAATTTTCACACTTAATGATATTGTGAAATGTATTCCAACTCCAAAACATAAATGTCATTCTAGGTAGAGCCAGAGCGTGGAAACCAGAAAGAATATATCTTAGTGACAATCAATCTTTGACTCTGAGAGATAACATGGACATTTACAGTAAAGATGGTTCAGTGCATGAGCAATACAATACTGCCGATGGTTTCTAATCCCTTTTCTTTGTTGTTGTTTATGTGATTCCCACTATCGTTGCTTCATCAACCTTTAACCATTTTCTCTCAAGTTATTCTCTCTCACTCTCTCCCCAACCATAAATTCCTTTTTCTTATCATAATAATTTGATTCACACAAAATAATATAGTTTATTTGCCAAGTACATGTTTAATTCTATGGTTTCCAATCCCATTCGGATTAAGTGTGCATATGTGTGTGTTTTAATTGAACTATATTCAAGTGAAAAACTCACAGTAACTTGCTAAATTGTTTGTTGGGTCAGATGATTAGGTTACATTTGAATTTGTTTTCACTTGCCAAATGATATGCTTGAATCCCAATATGTTTCCTCCAAGTTTTGGGTAAGATTTATAGTTTAGTTGATAACTTGATATACGAGTAAAAATATAGATATATTTATAAATTAAAAAAATTAGGTAGATGTATTGATACACAAGTAGAAGTATAGACATCTAAAGGAAAAAATTAGGTAATCGTTTTATGGTATGATTAAAAATATATACACATATGTATAAATTTAAAAAAGTAGGTATGTGTATTGATATGTGTAAAAATATAGAAATATGTATAAATTAGATACCCGTATTGGTATATGAAATAAACATAGACACATATATAAATTAAAAATAATTAGGCACTTGTATTGAAATGTGAGAAAAATATAGATACGTGTATAAATTAAAAAAAATTATGTATCTGTATTGATATTTGAGTAAAAAATAGACACATGTATAAATAAAAAAACAGATATCCGTAATGATATATAAGTAAAAATATAGTCACATGTATAAAATATAAAAAAAAAAATAGGTTTTGGTATTTGTCTATGATTAAAAAGATCAAGATGATATTTTTTGAGGTAAAATGATGAAGATAATAATTTTTGTTGATATATTAAAATTTAAGTACTCATATATATGTGTAAAAATATGGACACATGTATTAAATAGAAAATACTCCTAATGATCCATATCATACTAATTCTTACTAAGAATTAGCTTAAGACTTATCTTTTAACTTTATGATGTAATAATCATATTTTTAATTAGGAATTCGCGTATGCGCTTAAAAGCTTGGCAAGCTAGGCACTATGTCTTTAGTTGTGTGAGATTGGAGAAATGCTCTTCGGGGCCTTCTTTAGGTGCATGTTTGCTAAAAATAGGAAATATTAACAAGTATTTTAAACATTATTTAAACAACTAAAAATGAAATTTTTTATAAAAAAAGTTGTGTAATTATTACATGTACATATGTTTAACTTATACTTTTTAGATATAAGACATTTGTTAGCATAGCAAAAAAAATATTAGTACTATTTTTTATTATGTCTCGATCTAAGTTTTTTGAAGTATCGTATGATAATTTAGCATGTTGTTGATTTTTATGATATTATATGTATTAAAATTGAAATATAGACGCAATCTTAAAAAATTCACTATTTGAAAGTATTTCCATTCAAAGCTCAACTTCGAAATATTCCTTAAATCATTTACAAAAATAAAACTTTTAAGTTAAAATAGATGTTATTCTCCAAAAAAAATTATGAGAACAAATAACTTATTCTAAATGATTTTTTTTTATTTTAAAAAAAGAACTCTTATTTTAGATAAACGAAATGATAGTAATCATTAAAACTATTTGAGGAGTTGAGATTCGAGGACCATGTTATCCAACCTAATAATTTCTAACAAAATATAACTTTTTCTAAAGGACTTAAAAAAACCTATTTAAATAACTAAATCTAACTAATCCAATCTTAATCAAATGGAATTAAGTAATCTAAAAAAGCGTGGGAGTAATTTTGGTCCTAGAAAAACGGTGGCAATGCCTTAAACTAAGGCGTACCCTAAAAACTCAAATTTAATAAAACGTCGTGGATTTTGCTACGTACCCTACACTCGCGCCTTGCTACTTCTTCAACTTTGCAACCAACAATTCGCGATTTCTCTCTTCTCCATCGATGCACCGTCTTGATCGCGGTGATGTCTGGAAGAACAAAGCTCGATCCCTTCAATTGCAGCTTAGGGATCGATTTAGAGTCGCCGTCGACCGACATTGGCGCCGCCGCCATAACCGTACCATTTCCCCTGATGCCGACGGTTACTTCTCCTCCACTCTTCAGCGTTGGCTTAGCCGAATTCGCGATTTTCGTAGAGACTCGTTGCCTTCTTCCACCTCTTTCTATCGCAAACGAGGTATTCAATTCAATTTAATTATATATTTTCTTGAAATTCAAATATTGTGTGGATGTTAGGCAATTGATTAGTCTATTCATTCGATTAATTTTTGTGTTTGTGTATATACAGTGATGAGGGATTTTAGTTCCGAAGAAGAATCAACCATTCTTCGTATGATGCAAGCTGTTGCTGTTCCTATACTTGGAAATGTATGTCACGTTTTTATGAACGGATTAAACCGTGTTCAGGTATGAATATGATTATCCAACTATATGCTTCTCTCATATTTGGTCAAAATAATTGTTGTTAGCACAAGTTTTTGTAGAGATAATAAAATAAAATGCAGCGTCCTCGAGGCCTAGTTCAATTGTCAATGCTAATATTACTAGGCTTAACACCTTATGTGTTCAAACTCGGGACCTTGCATTTGTGTGTTTGTGGCGCTTGCCACTTTGTCTACAAACCAAAAATAAAAATAAAATGCAGGCATTTATCTTATATTTGTGAATTTCTTATGAACGTTGGTATAAAAGTTTAAGAATTTATTTATAAAGAAATGTAAAATATAATTAACAGTTTCAAACAATTGTCTTATTTGATCTGAATGCTATATGTACGGGAGTAACAGGTGTATGGATTGGAAAAACTACACACTGCATTGCTGGAAAGACCCAAAGGCAAGCCTCTTCTTACGGTATGTGATCTACTAAATACTAATGCCCTGCACTGTGCAAAAGGAATCTTTATGGGTTTAATTTTTTGATGGGGATTGCTTGCTTTTAATTTTAAATTTTCAGGTCAGCAACCATGTTGCTTCCATGGATGATCCACTTGTCATTGCTTCGCTTCTTCCTCCACAAGTTCTTTTGGATGCTAGAAACCTCAGATGGACACTTTGTGCAACTGATAGATGTTTTAAAAACCCTGTAACTTCTGCATTCTTTCAATCTGTTAAAGTCTTGCCGGTCGCTCGGGGTGATGGAATTTATCAGGAGGTATGGATCTAATGCACAGAACTGATAACTGAGGATAATATTTGTTTATATTTGGTGAATGGTTCTAAAACAAACTTATTATCCAAAATGAGGCTTTAGAATCTATTTTAAAAGTTAACTTTTGTCAATGACGTGGCTTTTGGTGAAAACCTCACAATTCTTCGCTTTTATTACTATGCTATGACTTAAATTATTCAATTTATCTTCCTGTTCTGTCCTGGAAATGATTTTTTTAAGTCCTTCATGCCTCAACTATCCATGGGGTGCGTACTTTTGTAGCGGCATCAAATGAAGGCCTCTGTCTTATTTTGTATCAGTTGAATAATTTTCTTTGTCTCTTGCTTTCCCCTGACCTCTCCAAACTGGACGGAAGTCACCTGTTTCTTTTTCTATTCTGTTTTTTTCCCCTCTAATGAACACGGCTCCTCAACATAGTTAAATATGTTAGCAATCATTCCAATGAAAATTTAACTCAGAAAAATAGAAAATTATCAAATAAGTGAGAATGTAATTTTGAAGTGTGAGCAAGGGAAGTAAAGTTTTAGTGAATGGATATAAAAAGAGACATGGTTTCAATCCCTCCAAAGTGGAATTTGTCTACATATATGATATATGTTACTTTAAATTTCAACTAATCCATCTCTTCTGCAGGGAATGGATTTGGCTCTTTCTAAATTGAACAACGGTGGTTGGGTCCACATATTCCCAGAGGGTAGTCGCTCCCGGGATGGTGGAAAAACCATGGGATCTTGCAAGAGAGGTGTTGCCAGGTAATGACTAACAATCTTCTGCAGTATTTGCTCATTTAATGTCATGGTAGTTAGTTATTTAAAATTTTGGTGTTTCCTAACAAGGTTATTTCCTTATTCTTTAGAGTATTATAATTAAATTGCTGACTACAGACATAGTTCGTTCTCTACAAAGGATTGAAATTGTTCCATTGGTAAATTCATAATGGCAAAATTTCAAAGTTTTGGCATAATTGTTTGTTGGTACACCTTTTATTTGTATTTAAACAATAACAACCAAGCCTTTTCCCACTAAGTAGGTTCTTTTGTTTGTATTTAAATCAAATCAAAATTTAAACGGCAGATTTCTGAAATTATTCATTAATTAATTTTTTTATACACTGTCTAATTATTTTTACCCCCACACTCGCACCCCACCCACCCACATATATATGAAACAACTAATGCTAGTATTGTTAGTTTTTATGCTGGGGGTGGGAATTGAACCCTCGATCTCCTTATCACTTCACTTCTTAACTCCCGCACCAACCACCAAGCAACCCTTATATCCCTTATTTTTACCATATATTTAAATGCAAATATATTTTCTGTTGTTACAGTGCTGATATATTCTGTATGGAAGTGGACTGTATTTATACTATCAAAACTTGCTGATAAGTTTGTTATTTTCTTAAATAACATTAGCTCAGGGGTCAAGTTGAATGGATCCAATAACCCAATGAGCTTAAACCTTTTCAAAGTTTAAATCTGCAATTGATATGCACAGTTTGTTCGTTTTCTTGTTTAAAATTTAAATTTAGTTATTGGATTTATGTTTTATTGCCAATGTATGATGTTTTAAATTTGGATTCTATATCATAGCAATTATGGGATCATATTTTTTATATTGCGTTGTTGTCAGCATATTGGATTTGGATAGGATGTTATTATGTATATCTGTACATGTGCTGCAGGCATAATGTGATGCTAATTTACCACTAATACTAATTTATGACATGATACATAATACCTTAAGATTAATTAATTTCTAAAATATATCTTATGTTTCACTCTTTGCTTCTCCCTGTTTCTACTATTTGATATTGCAATAGAGCAATACAGATTTCCTGATGTAAATTTCCCCATCAGGTTTGTCTTGGATGGAGATAGCATGCCTGTTGTTATCCCATTTGTACATACAGGGATGCAGGAGATTATGCCAATAGGTGCCAGCATTCCAAGAATTGGAAAGATGGTACGTACTTTTGACCCATTTCCGAAATTATTTCATCAACACATAGGGAGTCAGTGAAATAATCAACCCCTAGTCAATATATGAGCTTTCCAAGGTTCAAAATACGGGATGGTGCTATATTGCTAGCTTTTAGTGGAATGCCACTATTCTGTCACTTGGTTAGGGGTCTGTTTTTCACCTCCTCAGAGAACAAAATGTTCACCTGAGTCCTGATTGAATTCAGATTCTGCTGGGTGTGGCTTATATAGTATTTATGTGATTAGTTTTGATTGTATTTTCAGTTTAAATCTTACTGTTTTTACATGTTTGGATTGTTTAGGTTACTGTAATCGTAGGCGATCCTATAAATTTTGACGATATATTAAACATGGAGAAAGGCCCGGACGTGCCAAGAAAAAGACTGTATGATGCAGTAGCAGCAAGAATTGGTGATCGGTTGCATGAACTGAAGGCCCAAGTCGACACTTTAGCAATGGAACGAGAAATGCGGTTACAAGATCGCTCTCCACACAGCTCCGAACGAGTGTCTGGAATCTTGCAGCAGGTTGATTGGGAATTATTTGGAATGAATGACTTCCTATCTTCTACTGATGATGATTCCATGCAGACACCAGAAACAGTTGTCCTCCCAAATACCAGTGTTTCTGAACAGCATCAGCAATCACATAGTAAGAGAGTGGGTTTCTCGTACAGGATGCGTGGTTATATGGATCAGATGGAACTAATGTCATTTGCTGCCAGAGGCTTATTTATGAATAACAATGAAACTAAGGACTCTTCTGGCTTTAGTAGAGAGATCCGCCCCTTGAAGGCATGGAAACAGCTTTTTGATGCTCATGTTTTGAAGCAATGGAATTACAGCATGTAGAGTGTGTAAATTTTGTAAGATAAACAGTTGAACGTAGTGGAATTGATTAGAATTTGTAACTAAAATAGCTAATATTTTTTATTTTTTTTTAATGATTACCTTGAGTGGCAGGATAAAATCACATGGTGGCACTTGGCCCCTAATGTGATGAAATGAAACCATGAAAAAGTTGCATCGGTTATTGACTTAGGAAATAAGTGATATTTTATTTCAGGCTTAATATATTTTTGGTCTTCCTAATATATCCAGTTTTTCACTTTCATCTCTGATTTTGTTTTTTGGTTTTTTTCTGGTCACTATAAATTTTGTTTCATTTTGGTCTTCGTTATTTTAGTTTAGTTACCATGATTACTTGTTTCTGTAATGGCCTTTTTTGTGTCTTGGTTTCTTTAAAAATTATCAATCAGAAACTTATCGAACTTTTACTAAATATTACAAAAATCGAACAAAAAATATCTATTATAATATAATGTTGATGGTGGATTTGCAGGTTGCAGTAGAATGATATGCAGTAGCAAGGGTTATTTCATTCTGTCATTTGCTTATAACTTGGGAACATGCTCAGTCCTTCAAACTGAACTTTGGATTATGCATGTTCCAAAACTAGCGTAGGGTCGTATCGAAATAAAAACTAGCCTCACCCTGCCTAATGCCTGCCACCCATGTTTCTGAAATCTGTTGTTCAATTGTTAGCTGCGCTCAGTCTGCCACCCATATTTTCAATACAAGATTTTTTTATTTTTTTTTAGTTTCTTAATTTATGTCCTTAGGGTACAAATTAACATGCCCTTTATTTATTTTTCTTAATCAATACTTACATATTTGTATACTGTGAATCCAATTATATAGTATTATTATCTTTACATGATCCAAATCATTCATAAAGAGAGAAAACCATATGGCAGACATTCTGGTTTAGAGAGCAGTTCAGATTTTTGATTTTGTTCCTGATTTTCTCAACCTTCCCATGTTGTTAGATACATGATACGACTTGTACATGGTTTCTTTAGAGGTTTGTGATTTCTGTTTGTTGTTGGGGCCATGTATCTTTGACAAAGTATCCGTTGGTAGTCTGATCTCTTTTTTTATTTTCTATATTACTGTAAAATACGTTTTTTTGAAGTCATCCATATTGTGAGTACAATGAATTAATACGTTGATTTGAGCCATATGCTGATATGCATGCACCATTAGTAAGTGGTAAGGTTACTCTTTTAGTATGAAACACACCTGATTGGAAAGAAAAAAATCTACCTGTATTTCTCCAAAAAAAAAAAAAAAATCTACCTGTATGTCCTAACAAATTTTTGGACGAATAATCAAATATTACTCATTATAAAACAAGGTGGCCATAATATCATGGTTACGTCTGTAAAACAAATAAAAATATCATGGTTACAAATTAAACTAAGGAGTGTTTTAAGTATTCGTATTCGTATTCTGTGAATGTATATATTTTCTCAATTATTCTTGTTTTTTATTTTTTAAATAGAAGGTAGAAAAAATATATCTGCACATAAAAAATAGGGACTTCATTCGACGTCCCTTTCTTTTTTGGTTTACTTTTAAATTCCGTTTAAGTTGTATTTGATGAGAAAAAAAAAAGTGAGAGATAGAGCATATGTAGCCAATAGCCTTATACTCAGCTTTATTATGATTGATTTTTCAGGTTTCTTTTGATTGACTTTCATGTTACCCACTGCATACTTAGAATTGAATTTTGAAGTACACATATATAAAGTAAGTTCAGAATCAGAAGTCTAGTGAATAACATGCAAAAGCTAAGGGCTTCCATTCATGAACTTGGAGCTGGATATTGTGCGCGTATCTGCAGTGATTTATCTCTCGCTCAAAAGAGGTTAAACTGAAAGAGATCTATACAATTTCATCCAAATATTATTGGATTCTCTAACTATGTTTTCTAACCAATGTTACATCTTCTGTAAAAAAAAAAAAAAAAAAAAAGTACACCTCTCTCTTATGCCTAATCTAATCTAATCAATAACCTTGTAAGGCAATTCATTCATTGAACAGTAAAGTAGAATGTTGAGCGTGATTGTCGACCAAAATAATTTGAGCAGAACGAAGTAGGGTGCCATGGCAGGCAGGCAAAGACAAACTTTACAGATCACATACCAAACTCTCACTACACAACCAAAAAAAAAAACCAAGTAGAATTAAATATTAAGTACTATGATTATTAGACAAAGTAGGGCCCATTAAAGAGAGTCCACGTCCTCAACGGTCCAGATTTACAACGAAATGAAAACCTTCTCTAATCCACCGTTCAAAAATATGTGTAAGATTTCGAAGCCAGATCTTCATTCTTCCGTTCATAATTGATTTCCATAAAAAAAAAAAGAATTAAAAAGAAAGAAATCCCGTGTAGTTTTGTGAGTGAGTGAGATAATGGCAGAAGAAGAAGAAGAATCAGAGCTTAGCGAGAAGCAGAAAGTTGAAATCGCGAAGTGGTTTCTTCTTAATTCTCCTCCTGGTGAAATTCAATACGTTGCAAAAGGTTCTTTTTCAATTTTCTTCCTCAGCATTTCATTTTTATATTTCAATTTGTTTAATTGTTTCTTCTTCTTCTTCTTCAGATGTGAAATCCATTCTCAACGATGATGGTTCGTTTAACGAAGCTGCTTCCGAAGCATTTCCAATTTACAACAAATCTCACTTCATTGTTCTTTCAATGCCTGACCGAAGCGGAGATGTAACTAACTTTTCATATTTTTTTAATTCTTAGGGTTTCATATTTTTTTAATTATTTGATTTTTCAATTAATTGGATCGGTATTATGCTATATGAATGTATTATTGATAAATCAATGTGTATTTTCTTATGTAAAACACGAATCCCCTGACTTAGGAACCTGCTGCATGCAGGTACTGGTTACTTCATTTGGCGAGCTTGAGGACAATGTATATCTTGATCCTAGAACTGCTCAAGTAGCAATAGTTGACCATGTTAAACAAGTAAGTGTGTGTTTGATTCAATTGATTTTAGTTAAAAATGAGCTTTAGGTAAGATCATTTATGTTTGGATAAGTTCTTGGGAAAGTGAGTTGAACACAAAATTTGAGTGTGAAAATCATTTTGGAGATGAAAACGACAGATTTTAGCTTCAAGCTAATCGTACTCAAAAACCTCCTAACTTACAAAAATCAATCCTACTCGGAAACCTGCAAACATACCAAAATCAATTTTAAATCTTCTAAATCCAAACATGCACCAAGTTACTTTTATCTATTTTTAGGACACAAAAAACTGTTTTTAGGACACAAAAATGTGGTTAAATTATTAGTTTTAGTTTTGAATATACCAGCCACAGTTCCACTTAACTTTTATTTCTTGAGGAATGGGTTAAAATTAAATATACAAGAGCCTTATTTATATTCACTGTCTTTTTTTCCTTCAATTTATATTTAGTGAAATAAAGGTGGAGCAAATCAAAGGTTATATATAATGGCTTGTCGTATACATCTTCTTGGATTTGTATGTGGAGAGTATTATAAGGACCAATTTTCTGCTTATTGAAATTGCTTTTTGGAACTTGGAAAATGTGTTTTCTTCGAAAAAATTGAAATTAGAAGAAATATTTAGTTGGAGAATAGGGCATAAAGCAAAACAGGAAAATTTGGTATTGCAGCCAAATATGACTTGTGCTGCTGTATTTGTGCGAAGCTGTATCGTTGGCGGTTGTCTTACGACAATGCGATAAATGTTTCAGGTCTGTACAGAGGTGAGACCTGCACTAGATGAAGAACTTCCATCTGCATACATTGAAGAATTTCGGTAATCCTCTCCAATTTCCATGATTGAATTTTTTTATGTCTTACCATTTGATATTCCGTTAATCTTTTACTGAAGTGACCCCCGCACAACGATTTTTGATGTTGAGGGGTGGAACATGCTGCTTCATTTTAGATTTTAATGAACTTATTTGCTTTTCAAATAAACTTTTTATTCTCTATTGCTGGTACTTTATTATTCCTCAATCATCTGCGTGAACTCAAACTTTTAAAATTGTTCAAAATAGATTGACCAAATAGATTTCTTCTTTAATACAGCCACCACCAAAGCCTTTTCAGTTTTCCCACCAGACGGGGTTAGTTACAATGTCCTATCATGAATCATGCCTTTTGACAAGTATAGATTTGTTCTTCTATGCAACTATTCTATTGAGAACGTGAACCCCATAAGCGTCTTTTAAGGTTATGACACATAAATTAAGAATAACCTGTGTTTATTTTTTAATTTATCCTTTCTCTCAAATATTTTACTTCGACACAATTCTTTGTTGTGTTAATTCTTTTGGTTAAAATAAGGATATAATGTAATTGACAAATGAGTAAAACAGCAATTAGTCTTGGACTTTAAAAATGATGGATAAATTGGAACATAAACTTTTCTTCTTTTAGCAATACTTTAAAAGAAAAGGAGGGAGCATTTGGCTGTATATATCTTGTCATTAAAAAACTATATTGACTGCTTGCATAAAGTAGCTTGAGTATCGCATGCCTGTGTCTTTTGCATGCATTATTTGCTTCCATAACACAGGACTTGTTTATTGCAGATTCTGTCTGGATGCTGAAATACTTAAATATGTTGAAGAAGTTTATCCAAAAGGTGTCTGCTCTGTGTACTGTGTAAATGGGAAGGATACAGAGGGCCCAGGTTCTGATTTTGAGCTTGCTGTTGTGATTTCTGCTGCTAGGCATAGCCCACAAAATTTCTGGTGTGTGAATTTAGTTGAACGAAATTCGAACTGTTAGATGACTACTTTACTAGTTATAGTTATATGGTAAAAAAATGTATTAATAAAGTTAGTACTCCTGCTTTTGGTTATAGCAATGGGAGTTGGTGCTCAATTTGGAATATTGATTTCAAAGACGACCAACAAACAGTGGAAGTAAAAGGGAAATTGCAGGTGATTTTATGTAGATATTTGATGCATTGATTTGAAAGATACTTTATAGCTCTGCTTTAACATAATCATTTTTATCCTATTTTTAGGTCGGTGCTCATTATTTTGAGGAAGGAAATGTGCAGTTAGATGCAAAACATGAATGCAAAGATGCAACTCTTTTTCAGGTTACCATAAATCAGCATTCTTTGACTTATCAGTGTATTAGGTGTGAATGTATCAGCAAGTTACCTGTACATGTCCACTTATTTTTGGCAATCTACTGTATATGTATCCTTGCCTCTTTTTGTATATATATTCGAAAACGATAAGATATAGGTATAGATTATTCATGTTTCATCTTTTGATTTATGTTCAGGCCCCTGATGATTGTGCGCTTGCCATAACAAGCATGATTCGTCACCATGAAACGGAGTACCTTGCTTCTCTTGAGGTTCTGAATTCGATTTCTTGTAGCTAGGATCATTCTCTTTTCTTTTTTTTTCTTTTTTCTTTTTTTTCCTTCTTGTTAATGTTGCTAATGACCATAACTTGACAGGCTTCATATTTAAACCTTCCCGATTCTACTTTCAAGGTACCCTCTATTATATAATCCTATAATTATGTTAAGCCTATGATAGTCATTGATTTTTGAAGCCTTCTGATAATAATTTATTGCAGGATCTTCGGAGGAAGCTTCCAGTCACCCGCACCTTATTTCCATGGCATAACACTTTGCAATTTAGCTTGTCAAGAGACATCTCAAAAGAACTTGGCATTGGAAAGTAAATACACACACACATACACAACTAATAAAAGTTGTGTTTGGTCGAACGCGGAGACAAGTTCCCTATATAGTCAATTATTCACCATATGTAATTGTTCAAGTCAATGATCAATCATTTTTAGTGTTACTTTATTTCCCCTCATTTGATTTCTGTAGCGCACTCCTTGGTCTGTCCCTTCTGCTGGTGTACTGTACTGTAGTTCTTTTTTGACATTATTTGTATAGCAGTAAAGAGTTACGTGTGTTTTAAGCCATTGTCCTAAAAAGTTTTGGGAGTCAATTAAAAATGCAGCAAGAAAGATTGTTATCAGAAGAAAATTTAGTGATGGTTTGGCACTGGTTGAGATGATTTCGTGGATAGCAAATATATATTCACTAAGCTAGTTGAGGATGTCATGTGAATGCTTGTCAATTGTCGTTGAGGATGATGACAATGAAGGCAGCAACGCCTCTATTGTCGTTTATTTGGTCGATGTGATGCTTATGGTTATTGCTCTTGCAATCCTGGATAAGCTTTGTTTAGACATAAATATAAGTACATAAAAACTTTGAAGTTGTCTTTGTCAAACTTGTAGAGAATTAAACTGCCCTTTTTAGTCTAAGGGTGTCGAACATGGCAATTTAGGGTGTGTTTGTTTCAGTTTTAAAAGAAATTGATTTTGTGTTAAGACAATTTAAAAAAAAATCTAAAGCTATTTTTGTTTGTTTACTACCTATAAAAATCATTTAAAAAAAAAAGAGTTTTAACTTGTATATGTGTTACCTCTTTGTTTTTGAAAAAAAAATATATTGTGAGAAAAGCTAATCCTAATAGCTTTTCATTTTAGAGTCAATAGTTTTTTTTTTAGAAAATGATTTTTTTATAATCCTAAATAGAACATTTAAAAATAACAAGTGATTTTTTTAGAGAAAAGATATATTTTCTTTTGAAAAAATCTGAATCAAAGGGGCCCGTAATTTACTTCAAGCAAGTTAAAAAGAATCTTGTACGAGATTGATGGTAACGTTAGGGGTCATATATTGGTAGTATAACGACTAAATCAACTTAGTAGTTAAGAATTGGTAGTATAAAGACAAAATTAACTTTGAGTAGTTAAGTACATGGATCAATTTGACGGTCTATGTTAACGAGATAGAAGCGTGTAGGTGAATAATGTTTGATCCGGTCAGAAACAATTAAACTATGTATATCTAAGACACATATTTATAAATTCTTGCCGAGTTAGAAATGAATTTGGTGGCTTACTTATTTAGAACATAATTGAAATATTTATATTTGAGGGATGTATATATAAAGCTCTATTGAGTTAGAAAGGAATTTGATGGTTTACTCGTTTAGAAATGTGAAATGATGTAATATAAAGTATGAGAACTATAAACAAGTAGTTACAATATACTACTAGTACATTACAATTGGTTTGTGACTTAACCAGCAACTATGATAAAATTTAAATATTTTTAGTGACATATTCGCTCGGCTTTTTTTAAGTGTTGTTTTATAATAGTTCTTTTCAATAAATTTGATATGTTAATGCTCTCATTTTCTTCAACAAATTCCAGCTAAATAAAAACAAAATACACACTCAAACAACACTTAGAAATAAATGGAGAGAGTAATAGTTATGATTGTTTCACCGTATAAATATATTTTACGTTGAATATGTATATGAATTAAAAAGCTTTACAATACGAATACATTACTATCAACCATGCGTGTGACCTTATATGTGATTATGATAAAATTCAAACATTTTTAATGATCAATTAGTTATAATTGATTCATACGGTAAACATTCGTTGCATTGCATTTGACGATGTACTTATATGAATTAAATGTTTGCTTTTTAATGTTTTTGTCCAAATGGAGAACTCCGTATTAGCCTTCGCTGACCAGTATCGCTCTTACGCTTGTAGTATTTGTGATCGGCCTACTCAATTGTGTATCAATCAAAAGGCAGGGTGTCGCACCCTCAAGGGAATGGTTACGTCCAATATATCCCCCATTCTTCTCGACATGCTATGGTGCCCCTTGGAGATAGAAGCCGGTTGAGTCACTTACACGTTTTAAATTTCAATCAAGTGATTGAGTTCAAGTTGTTAACAAATTTTATCGAATGACAAATTGTTTAGAAGAATCCGAATTCGATTTTTGAGTGAAACAACAATTATTCTCGTAAACATCGAGTTAATACAAAAAATAATTGTAGGAAAAGATACGTCATCTAAACATTTTACTAGTAATTTTTTTAAAAAAAATATAAAAATATAAAACCCTAAAAACAACAGATAAGCAGTATAAAAGAAAAGAAATCGCAAGCGCTGCTGTTTGGCCCTGTATCAGAAACAAGTTAGAGTTGCAGCACTGAACTCTACTCGCTGGTAAACGCAGGCGGAGTTGGTCGTCGTCCATCAGAAACAGTGAGAAATTCCGTACACATATTCCTTTTTCGTATTTTCTTCTCTCTTCTTTCTTTCACTTTCACAAAACCATAAACATAGAAACTACATCTCTCTTGTTTCACCTCGCTCTCGTCTCCTCTTAGCATTGTCACTGGATCCGCCCTCTTCAGAAATGCTTTTATGTTGGAAAATTGATTAATGTGTTTATGCTTGTTTATTTTGTGTTATGTAGACATTGTGTTAAAGTTTATTATATTTTTCATGCTCAATTCATTTGAAGTTAGACCCTTTTCTTTGTGATGAAATTCCGATTTTTTTTCTTCTTTTTTTTCTTCTTGCATTGTGGTTCCTTTTACAATTGTGCTTACAAAGTCACTTTTCATATTTTAGCCACACCAATATGTAATGTCTGGATCCGCCACCGCTTCTTTTAAAGGCATGACACCAGACAATTGGGTTGCGTTGGAGAAGAAGCAGCTCCTTTTTCTTTTTTCGTTCTCACCTTGGATCTAACTCTATGATTGTTTATGATTAGTACTGCATTTGTTTTTGCAAAATGCATATTAATTCTGTTATCCGGTATAATCATGCATTTATGAATTCCCACTTAATCTTGGTTGTAAAGCGTATATACTTGACGTCTAAATCTTGAAGAATGCTGCACAAATGTTTTATACAAATGATGATTTGTGGTATTTTCTTTTTGTTATTCAATCAACTAAATGAAATGATGCATGCGAATGATTTGGAAAATGTTTTAAGAAACAACTTGTGTAGTGTGTTACATAAAAGCTTGAGGTAGTTATATTTTGAAAATCCAGGACTATTCGTTGTATGGTCTGTTACCGGCAGTAGACAAAGTTTATTTAGTGAAGGTCTAAATGAAGGGTGAATCTTTAATTCAATTATCAATAATCTGTTACCATTCTGAACTAAGAGTAAATTAGATCGATACCCCTGCTCCCTTTCCTATTTGGCTCTGGAATGATGTGAATTAGCCAAATCAGACATTAATGTGCTCCATTAGGCAATCAGCATTACCTGCTTGGATCATGTTGATGACCCTCATGTTGAAGCGCATTTCTCTGATGATCAACAAAGAGATTGGTTTCTTTTTCCTGACCAGAACCAGTTAATCACAACACTTTTCTCTTTCTATATATATAGAAAGGAAAAGGAGTCACCATTATTCAGTTACTAGAAAAGTTCTGTTTTAGTCTAATATCTTCATTTTATATCTGATAGCATTTTTTGTTTTACATACAACTTCAATAAATGATGAAAATGGAATCCAAGTTTATGTGCTTGTGAATCCAAATGGAATGGTCATGTTATTGATAAATTTCATCTTTCTGTTAGCGATCTCTCCAAATTTTGACTGTGTTGCTTAATATAATGGCTGTCGTGCAATATGACTATTCTGTTTCCTTTTCTTCCAACTAACTACCACCCTTAGCATCCCCCTTCTTATTTCTTATTATAAACCTTCCAAATCTTGGGCTTGTTCTAATTGAGGGTCAATAGAGGATCCCCCTCTTGTTCAGCCCTTTTCTCTCTATTCTCTTGTTCATTCCTCTACTCTAGATTTTGTGTTCCATCACTGGTGTAGTTCATAACGAGTCTCTTGCTATATAAATTCTATCCGGTTTGAAATGGTTCACTGTTGTTGAAATACATGAACTTTTGCAGGTTTGGGCAACGTCTTCATTATTAATCCATTTTATACCTCTGCAATATGATTATTCTGCTTTACATTCTCCTCGCCGTCATGAAGGGCCCAACCCTTTGCCTTGGAAATATGTGAGTGTATAAAAAAATCTCAATTATGTCTTCATCTTAATGATTTGGAGTTTGGACCTACAAATCAGAAAATTGTGTTATTAACTTGAATATTATAGTGGTCAACTGATAATTACTATAGGGTCGAGGACAAAATTTTGAAAGTTGGAGAAGAGTTGTGGAGAGAAACTCTACCATTACAAGGTGGCTCCTGCTTTTATCAATTACAAGGTCTAAAACCCCATATGTGGTATGAAGTGAAGATATCATATCCGGCATCTGTATGTATATGTATAGTATGTCTTCTTAGAGTTCTTTGCAGGAGATCTTTCTTCTAGAAACTAACATATGCCCTACATAAAATACCAGATACCTGCTAGCTTTTCCTTACAATTGAAGAGAGACAAATCAGACGTGGTGCGGAACAATAACAGGAGATTGCTCAACACTGAAAAGCTAATTTTTAAGACTGATAGCAATCAGGTGCAATGTTAGTATGAAGTCTTACTCCAAAATTTCCCGAAAAGTCTGTATCTAGCTTAACTTTATTATGCTTTATTCCTACAATCTTGACTTAATTCAGGATGAAGCCAATCTAGTATTAGTAACTGTGGAGCCAGAGGGGTTTCCTTCTAAACAGAACGTACCAGAGAGGCAATTCATTATTTTCAATATAGGTAATATCATGCATAATATATATTAATAATGTTAAAGTTAGTAATTGTTGGCTCTCATGCTTCATTGCTAATTTTTTCCTTGTTTTATTATTCTTCTGTTGATACAACAGTGTGTGATGAACTACTGCTAGGCATACCCTACAAAGCTTGGTGGGTAGTGGCACTAGCAGTCCTGTGTCTTGGAATTGCGTTTGTTGTTCCTTCCTTTCTTCCATTGTATCTGCTACCAAAGAATCAAGTGCTACAATCAGACCGTGTTTCAAAAATTTCTTGACAAGCTTCCCCGGAAGATATAATTATTGTATGATTGTCTATCCAAATGCTGAGGCACACTGCATGTCATTGAAAATAGAATTTTGGAATTCACCTTCTGATCACTTATTTTTCAAGTTTTCTATCTTGTTCCATCAGTTATAATGTAACAGAACTACTAGTCTCTGATATTTTTGCTTATGATGATTATAACTTTATGCTGTTTTTTTAGCAATCTGTTACATTAGTTATCTTTTCTGTCATTCCAACTCAATCATAAACTGAAGCTTGGGTTTTTTGGGACACTCATTCTGGTTTTAGCTTTCATTTGAAGATAAATACACTCCTATAAGGAAAATACTAATTGTTACGCAGTAAAATCATGAAAACACAAGAGTTTCAATTGGTTCATTTGGGCGTTTGTGATTAAAAAGACAGCGTGTCACACATTTCTACACACAAATGACATCAAATGTTCTAAAAAGCTACAACTTAATTACGATAAAATCCAGAACTTCAAGTTTAAAATTGACTTAATGGTCTTTTTAAATAAATGATTAGCTCATATTAACGCTACAAGTAATTTTTTACATATTAAGCTAGATACCTGTCTGTTCAATTTTTTGTAACAAAAAGTATTTTTATACAGTTAAATAGTTGTCCTTCTCAATGGGATATGTGTATTTTAGACGTTAGATTACATCCTAATCGTTCATGTGTCCCTGTCAAACTAGAATCCATTACGCAGTTTAATATTTTTGTCCTTTTTAAAGCATGTGGACAAGATTCGTGTGCAAGATATCATTTTTCTATGACAGCTACTTAGTTGTTTTTTTCATGGATAAAAACTTAGAAACATGTTATCGATATCTATTGTTTTATTTTGGAGATATATTATCAACACAAAACCCCGTTGATTTGTCTTATGATTTTATGTTTATAATATCCAATGAATCAGAATGTTATTTTGGGGAGACAAAAGAACAAGATGGACTCGTGTGTACTGTATAATAATAAGTAACTCTCTTAAACTCACACTTGTGTTCAATCCAATCCTATCAAGTTGAGGTTGGGGATAGTAAATAATAAGTAAAGAGTAAAAAAGTATGGAGGAAACCAAAGGCGAGCACAGTGTCCATGTTGTTTCGGAAGTGGAGCCGGTTTCTGCAAAAGAGCTACCTAAAAAGGCAAAGCGTGTAGCGTCGCTTGACATCTTCCGTGGTCTTACTGTTGCGGTACATCTTCCTCTCTTAATCCTCTGCAAATTTCACAAACTTGCTTCTTTTGTTTACTACCATATATAGTACATTAGTAAACTACCTGCATCTTCCAAATGTTGAGACTATAAAACAACACGAAATAGCTGAAAACCTGGAATCACTACTCACTCCTTTCATTTTTGTTGTATTTACTTATGCATGGTTTCTAGATGTTAAGTTATTTGGAGAAACACCTTAATTGAGTGCTTATAGGATAAGCACTTATCATATAAATAGAATCAGTTTAATATTACATATATAGCACCTGCAGTCTCTCAATATTTATTTATATTTTGAAAATTAGAATTTGAGAATATATAGATAAAAAATTTATCTTATTTTTTAATTGGCTATACTAATGATAGTGCTTGCTGCTATTTTTGTTGACAAAGTGTTAAAAGGTGATTGTGGTATGTACTTGTAATGACTGCAGATTACATACTAAACTTTTTTGATAATTATAACCCGCTACTGAGAAATTCATCGTGAATGGTTCAAACTTTCTCCGAGTACTATGGAGTAAGGATCATTCTTATTTTTTTGTGGTATTGTGGGTATATGAAAACAAATCTCATCAAGTTGGAAAGAATATGTTCTCTATTAAGAAGCTTTGATAGTAAGCATATGAGAAAATAAAAGCTTAAGACCAAATTATATTCCCCACCCTACAAAATTGTATGTACCAAGTGAAAAAGCTTAGAAAACTTTACAATTTTCAATTTGGACAACAAATTGAATCTAAGGATGGAGATTTGACAGTGTTTGTGGTTGTAAAGTACAGAGCCAAACAGGTATAAAAAAGCTGGTATCAGTTTGAATTTGTGTGCACGATTAGCTCAGATCAACAATCATGCCAGATGGCTATTTTAATTGTGTTAATTAAAGGAAATTAAACCAACTCTTATGTCATTTATAAAAAAAATAAAATTTAAACCACCTACAAAAACATCATTTGACTTCTTTAGGACTTGTAAATATACTTTGCAGCTTATGATCTTGGTTGATGATGCTGGAGGAGAATGGCCAGCAATTGGTCATGCTCCATGGCATGGCTGCAATCTCGCTGATTTTGTCATGCCTTTCTTTTTGTTCATTGTGGGCATGGCCATCCCACTTTCTCTCAAGGTTAGTTTCGAATGAGAAAATACGGTGGCCAATATTGCATTAGTTAAGTACTTGCATTCTCTGCTTATTTATTTTTTCTCCTTTGGTTAAAGCTTAAAACCAGTCCTTTATTTGGTTGTTTTCTATTTGATATCCAGAAAATACCAAATAAACTTCTAGCTGTTAAAAAGGTGATAGTAAGAACACTCAAACTCCTCTTCTGGGGTCTGCTCTTACAAGGTTAGTTTTTCTAACGTAAAGAGAAGTTATTATGTGATATTATTTTATACTCTAACAATCATTAATATTGGTCTTTGTGCAAGTTATTCTGTTGAATTGAGCTAATAATTGAATCTGAATTTCATAGTAAAAAATCTTCTAATTAGAGATTTTTGTGGGGGTGAAAGACAACATCATTGTGTTTTATTTTGTTGTGATGGATGACCTTAATGATGAAGGTGGTTACTCACATGCTCCTGACCATCTATCTTACGGAGTTGACATGAAACACATAAGGTGGTGTGGCATCCTTCAGGTAATTTCAATCCCTTTTTTCGTGCTTATTTTAGCAGGGAAGATTTTCAGTATAACATCATTAAAACAAGAAATTTTGTGTTTATACTCCTAGAGAATTGCTCTAGCATATTTGGTTGTGGCACTGGTGGAGATAATTTCAAGAAGTAGACAAGCTAGAGATGATCCGGAACCTACTAATCTCTCAATCATCACGTTCTACTATTGGCATTGGTTAGTTTGTAATTGCATGTTTTTAGTTGATTGCCAATATGATTTGATTTTTTGAGCATTCTATCTATTAAAATTTCAGGCTAGTAGCGGCATGTATACTTATTGGTTACATGGCTTTACTTTATGGAATACATGTTCCAGATTGGCAATTCACTGTCCATAATTCAGATAGCATATATAACGGCACAACTTTCACCGTAAGCTTCGGGTTCCCATCTATTTTTCTTCTCCTAAGGATACTTAAACATTAAGTGGGATTATCCTCCCTCTTTTTTCAACTCTCTCTAATTTGTTTGCTCAGTCAATTTTAGGTGACCTGTGGTGTCAGAGGGAAACTTGACCCTCCTTGTAATGCTGTGGGATATATTGACAGAGAGGTGCTTGGAATTAATCATGTGTATACGAAGCCAGCTTGGAGGAGATCTGAAGTGTGTTGCTATTTCTCCTAGATACCTTGTTCTACTACAAAATTTGAGTGAATCACTTTTTTATGTTGTGGGGTAATTTCAAACACTTATTGCCTTTTATGTAAGTCCTGCAGGCTTGTACCGTGAAACCCCTATATGAAGGGCCTTTTAAAAAAACTGCTCCTGCATGGTGTTATGCTCCTTTTGAACCAGAAGGAATTTTAAGGTCTGTATACAGTCTCCAAATCTTCTTAGTAGTTTTGTTTTGTCTTTTTTGAGTTAGCAGAAATCTCAAACATTCTATTACAGACCCAATTTTCTAGATTTCAATTAGTTCTTAATTACCTAACTTTGTTTGCTTCACGGGAGATGCTATGATTTTATGTGATTCAATCATTGAAAATGCTTATCACATTGTTACCAAGAAAAAGAGTTGAGGACTCTCATGTTCATTCTTCTTTTGTTTAAAAATATAGGGAGCAATGTGTAAATTTTGAAACAAATGTGAACCAATTTCCATTAATTGAAAAAATTATAAAGGATCAATTTGAGATTAACATTATATAGAGTGAGGGACAAATTTCAAATTCTTAGTTTTTAGGTGGTATTTTAAATTTTCTTGGATTAATATTATATGCAATTGCAGTTCAATATCTGCTATTCTATCCACGATCATCGGATTGCATTATGGACATGTACTCATACACTTGCAGGTAAAACTTGTGACTCAAAGTAATCAGTGTTTGAAATCTCGTTAACTTATGCTCACTACTTCACTTTTGTGAATTTAGGATCATCTTTCTAGATTAAAGCAATGGATTCTCCTTGGCTTAGCTCTCCTTACTTTAGGACTTGTTCTTCACTTCTCCCACGGTACGAAATCTTACCTCAATGTTGGTTGGAACTTACTATGTAACCAGACATTTATCCTAATTTATTCTGATTACGTTCCCTTCCCTTTTTCTTTCTTCCATTTACTACAGCCATTCCTTTGAATAAACAGTTGTACACACTGAGCTATGTTTGCGTAACATCTGGTGCTGCGGCATTAGTTTTTTCAGCCTTCTATATAATGGTATATCTCTGAAAACAATATTTTATCCGCTTGGTTATTTTTCGCATTTGTCATTTCGATTGATATAGAATTGGAAGTCTCTGATTTCAGGTTGATATTTGGGGACTGAAATTATTGTTCATCCCTTTTAAATGGATTGGTATGAACTCCATGCTTGTCTATGTCATGGCAGCTGAGGGAATCTTTGCAGGATTCATTAATGGGTGGTATTATGACGACCCTTATAATACACTGGTACATTCATCTTAACTGATTTTCTGTATACTTTGGTTCCTGAACTCTTGCTCAGTATTCTTATTGCCATTTAGCACCATAAAACAATTTGAAATTTTCCTTATTGCTCAGTATATATAATTACTACTTTTCAAGCTCCTTGATCAACAGATGCTACTATCTGGATACTCACCCATAATTATTATTCTTGGATGATTTTTGTTGTTATTATCATTGTTTGAATTTAATGACATGTAATATAACTGACTACTAACGTACTATCCATGTTTAATTTGTTTGTCAACAGACCTATTGGATCCAAAAACATGTCTTCATTAGAGTTTGGCATTCAACAAGAGTTGGCATCCTACTGTACGTGATCTTCGCCGAGATCCTATTCTGGGCTGTCATAGCAGGCATTTTGCACCAATTGGGTATATATTGGAAGCTTTGATTTTTTTTTTTGAAAGATGGAAGCATTGAATTTAAAAGTTAATGAATGTGCATGATGTTTTTCATTTATTGAGTATCCTTGTTGTTGCTGAATGTTCAGTTTGATTAATATGTAATCATGTTATATCTATTGATGTTATTCATTTTGTAATATGTTATTTGACATTGTATTAATATTGAATTATGTGTTGGTAATAGCCGAATTATTCGATTCAATATACACCACACTTAATCAAATCTGATTTTTTAAGGGATAAATTCAATTGAAATTGAACCACTGACTTTGAAACTAGGACATAGTGAGAAGTGAGAACTCTCTTCAGCCATGCTGATGCTGCAGTATTGAAGGTTTTTCAGTGCACCTTCATTGTCATAAATTTCCCTTGAGGCATATACAAACTCCTTCCAACACCATTTTAAAGCAGGTAATGTCCAGTGTCTACTCCACATAGGTAACATCAGAAAACAAGACTTCAGAAATAGGAAACAATGGTAAGAGCTGAATCCCAAGCCTACTTTCTTTCCACTCAGCTGGACCAAACCATAGACTGTCTCTTTTGTTAGACCAGAGTACACCAATTACCTTATTCTCTTCACTGAACACTTTATCATACATATTCACTCTTCTTTTCACATGCCTCCGCATTTTAGCAGCAAGAATCTCCAACGGTGTAAGTGTCAATGCGGTCGCTACGAGTTCTGCATCGCCATATACCATATTGATCAAGGCTGCAGAATTGTATGCATTCAAAACTTCACTAGTACTCTCTTGATTTCTTCCATCAGTGAATTCAGTTAGCCCACCAGCCCAAGAATGTAATTTATACAGATCAAATCACTGCGTATAAAGATCAATCTTAGCAAGCACTGCAATTCCATAGAAAAAATATCCTAAATGATGATGATGATGATCATTATATACTCCGAACCCAAAATCAGCATGATCAGTAGAACATGTTTGGTTTACAATAGCTCCCCGTTTTTTTTGGACTTTTACTCATGGACTGTTTACATATTTAGATTTTAAAATACGAAAATGTGTAAAAAGTTCATCTTACACATCCATAGTACTTATGCGGGAAATCGTAAAAACCAACAAAACAAACCACTAAAACAATGTAAAAAAGATGAAAAGTAAGTCATGCTAACACCAACGCAAGATAATTGGATAGATAATAAATAATAGAAGATTTATTAATAATTTATGAATTTAATTACTTTTTTTAAAGATTAGGAATTTAATTACTATACTTTGATATAATTATTTTACAGATGAATCAAATGATGTATTGTAATGTCAATCAGGTGATGCTGTAATAGTAGTTAGCATGAATATATTTTTCTTTTTTGAAAACTCGGTATCCGATCCAAGGACCGACTAATCCGAGGGGACCAATCCCACCGTCCACTTGCGGGGGCCCCGTTTAAAACCTAGCATGAATATATTTTCACATCAACTTAAAAATATACACCCTCACTATTATAAGCAAAAATATATTGCTTAGATTCATTCATTAAATGATGCATGTGGCCATATAATTTAATGAATAAATCTAAAATGTAAATTTTTGTTTATAATAATAAATAGAGGTTACTTAAATTTGTATAAGAAAAATGAATTATAACTAACTATAAGCTATAAGAAAATGAATGATAACTAACTTTCCAAAATTATCTTTTATTACTGATATGTGGAATAAGAAAATGGAGGATCAACCAGTGACATAGGTGTTAGTTGTTGGATTGTTAAATTCTGTAGATCGTGTGGTTAAAAATTAAAGAAAACAGTGTAAAATTTGTCACGTGAGAATCTTTTTGATTCAATGATTTGCCTTCTTCCCTGGGCTTCCCTCTGCCACTTAACAAACTAGATCGTCGAGACAAAATAAATCAAGTGCCAATGCATTAGGGCTCATGTTTGAACTTTAATTACGATTGAGGAACAATCAATATTTTCACCATCATTGAAATTTAAGTTATATAATTTTTTTTGGGTCAAATAATACGTTTTAATCATATTTGTAGAGGATAACACGGTCATTGAAGTTGAAGTTATATGTTTTTTTAGATAAATATGTTTTTGGTCTCCGATTGTTGTATAGTAAGTGTGCGTTAGAAATCACATAAAATAAAAGTTGAACACTTTATAAGGTAAAAGTCCAGAGTTCAACTGGATAATTCCTCGACTCCCCTTTGATCCAAATGGTATTATATTTGAGGTTCGACGAAAAATCCGATTAAATTCCTTGTATCGAAAGTCTTCCTGACAAGATATTTAGGCGACGTGTCCCATTGAGGGAAGCGGTAATAGCATTGCAAACGCGATGCAAACAAGTATGTGCGGATGAAAGAGCTTATGCTTGAGGGGTGGACATGATGGATAGGTGGAGTCATACTTGAGGTGGTGATTGTCGTGTAGCAAGTGTGAGTTGAAAAAATTTCATTGTTAAAGAAAACAGAGGTCATACACTTTATAGGTGATAGAACGCATAAACTTAATGATAAGGTTTTAGATTCAAGTTTGACGCCTCCCTCACACGTGATTGCTCTAAGTTTAATGTGGATGATTCCTGACCCACACTAATTTTTAGTTTCTCTTAATTTTTATTCAAACTTTAATCCTTTTAAATTTCATTTGAAATTACATGTTAGACATTTTCTTTATGATGGTTTATAATTAATTTGAATGCTATTAAAATTTGCATTTATTATCCTATAACATTTTATCACAAATTCATTAGTATTTATGTTTAATTTTTTCTCAATATTCCTTTAAATATTACAATTATTTATTTCTTATATATTTTAACATTAAATAACTTCTTTAAAAAACAATAATCAACTTATAAATTTAGGGTGTAAAAGCCATATAAAATCATTTTTTAGGTGTGGCTTGTGTGAAAAGCAATTCAACTGAAATCAAAAGCTTTGTCAAAAAATAAAGAAAACCAAAAACTAAAATAAAAGCAAATCAAATATTTATATTTTGTCAAAAAAAAAAGAGAGCAAATATATAGTGAAAATGTGAAATTAATCTAAGGCGTAAATATAGGGTTGCTTGGGCACTAATCTAATTGGCGTGGAATCCAATTAACCTAATAAAAAGAGTTGAAATAAAAAGAAACGCAACGAGAGAAGATTTTGGCAACACAATATCCCCAATCCCAATTCCCAAAACAAAACAAACTTTGTCCTCTCTCTTTCTCTCTTTTATCTACTCATTGAGAAAAGAAAACAGAAAGAAACTGTTTAGATCTCTATCTAATCCATCTGTTATAACAACACACTTTCACTTTTCCGTCTCGATCATAATTCGCACACATCACAATTCACAATTACACAAACCCTCTTTTTGATATTTTTAGGTTTTTGAATAATTTCAACGATGGATCTTAATATCGATGACGGTGACGGTGACACACGCCACCGCAAGTCTTCCGATTCCGTTCCTTGTTCAATTTGTCTCGAAATTGTTTCCGATAATGGTGATCGATCCTTCGCTAAGCTTCAATGCGGTCATCAATTTCATCTCGGTAACCAATGCTGCATTTTTACTAGCAAGTCTTAATTGATTTCAATTTTATTTTTTTTTATCAATCCAGATCTGAATTTTAATTTTAATCTCACGAACAACGAGATGATTGATTCATGAATGCTTACTTTATGATGATCGGGTTACTTGATTAATTGTGCTGGTTTTAGTTAGCTTGTATAAAAATTGCAAAGTTTTCATGCGTTACTTTGATCAAATTTTAAGAAGCATGTAACCGTGTCATATTGTTATGGTTATTATGGTTATTATTTCCTTCTTTATATCATTTCAGATTGTATTGGCTCGGCCTTCAATGCAAAAGGCGCAATGCAATGCCCTAATTGTCGGAAGATCGAGAAAGGTCAGTGGCTTTATGCTAATGGAAGTCGGTCGTATCCAGAATTCAATATGGAGGACTGGACACGTGATGAGGATGTATATGATCTTAGCTATTCTGAAATGGTAATAGAAACTGAAGGCGTCGTTATACTTGTTCGTGTTGTTTTATTTATCGCATTACATTATAAGCATGATTTTGCATTGTTCTTTTATGACAACCTGCATGTGATAAATACCGAGTGTTTATTTTGTCTTTTTATTTGTTATTTTAGAGTATATGAAGTTATTTGTTGCCTACATAATGTATGTTATTGTTTCAGAAGTTATCTGTTGCATGGCATTTTTCCGTCATATACTTTTATAAAATAACATCTAATCTGAAAAAAATTACTGTTGGAAAAAAGGAGTGCACGTTCGTGAGGAGGATATTGAATTATCTTGAGTTGGAAAAAGTAGTAAGAGAAAGCCAAATTATATTGAAAACAAATGTTGAAAGTACAACCGTGGGAAGAACTCGAAAGGGAGGCATAATCTCAATCTTGTCCCCTAAAAAAATGTTAGGGTAGAGCGACAGGGTAAAGTAACCATCTTACGATTTAAGTTATGCAACATAGGTGGGATACTATTTCTGAACTTGGCCTTCACATAATCTGTAGCCAGGTAGCTTTATGAAACTTGGTCTATGAATTGGCAACATGTCATTAGTATTAGTCATCAGTGCTATTTAGAATTGCTGTATAAATTAAAGACTTTGACCTTCTGATGAATAACTCTTAAGTTTTCAACTAATTTAAAGTAAAATTAGGCACTTATTCAGTTAGCTATGACTTACATCATATTTTATGAAAAGTATAATGAAAGAGTAAAGGATGGAACACTGTCTAGGTTGAAGGAAAAATGTCTATGACTCTATGCTTGATTTCATTATCTTTGGCCTGTTTGTGAAGCTTAACTCTCTCTTCCATGGCCTTCAAAATTTAAATGTTACACGTGTAAACTAATCCTATTGGTGCATTCTTTTTCTTATTACCATTTAGCTTTCAAATCTTTTTTGTTGTAATGTATGATATTTGGAACTTGGAATTTCAAGGTCTGCATTACATGCTTCAAATGGAATCATCTTGTTCTTTTTTGTTTTCATTTGTGTGAAGGTAAATATGTTTTGTATACCATTTTAACTAAACTTTATTTCCGAATTCTTTATGCAGTCCCTGGGAGTTCACTGGTGCCCCTTTGGTAACTTTGCCCAACTTCCTTCTTCATTCGAGTAAGCTAGTACTTTTTAGTTAACATACTAAATTATGCATGCAAACTAATCTCTGTTCAAATTCCTATTGCTGATAGTCTTTTGTTTCTTGAAGTGTCTGGTCCATGAGATAACATGCATGGGAATTTTCACTAAGGCTAGTTCTAAGATACAATTGGTATTTTCAGTAGTAGTTATACCACTTGTGACTTAATCACACTTCACATTTATTAACCAAATTTAATGTTGGTGTGCTTAACTTGGAACTAGTTAATGATGTGCAACACAGTTAAAGCTAATGTTGACACTGATACTAAAACCATATAAAATTTAGAATTCAGATTATATTTTAGAGTAAGTTAAAATTGGGAATAAGAGCACAATGCAAGAAAGCCAAATGTGTCAAGTCTTTGAAGACAGCAACATCAGTAGAACTGGAACATTTATTTACTATGTTGCTCCGTGAAGTCTCTTTTTGTTATATTATTTAAGGGAAATGTTAACTTGTGCCCTTAAGGCACAAGTTAATAAGTTAAATGTAGAAATTTTTTGTTGGAATTCGTGAATTGAATTTTTTAACTTTCAATTAATTAAATGCACAAATTTTAAGGGAATGTTTCTATTTTTGGGTTTCTTAACATGTGCCCTTAGGGCACAAGTTAACATGACCCTATTTTTTATTTCCAATTGATTCAAAACAGAGTTTCCCTTCTTCGGCTGTATTGGCTATCACACTTCAGAATTATACACATAATAGACCAGTTTAGTTGTGTTAGGAACTTCCAAAATTTAATGGGATGTCTGTATGAAGGGTTATGTTAACTTAGTAGTAACCGCATGATCCAACAAGGATAATCAAGCTGAGGTCTTGACTCGAGTTCAATGCTTGTAAAGGCATGCACATGAGCTAGAAAGCGAATCATTGGTTGTAAGCCAGCATTTTGCCTCAGCACAAACTCTCGAGGCAGATTTTGGAAGGAAGATGGTTGGTTGTGGAGTCAGCATATTGCCTTGGAAAGACATGGGTAAGGCCAAAGTAAAATTGAATTGGGGCTCTTAATGAAGGACTTAAGTAGAACAAGTTACGGGCTTATGCCTAATTGCCTAGTGTAAGTGCTCAATCCAACAACAATATTCTTTCTTATTTGATGTATGGGGAAGATAGTCGCTAGACTTTCAATACAGGTGGATGATATGGCTCTGGGTTTGGGTAGAGTTTTGCAATTTGAAAATCCTATTTAGCACATAAAATAAGATAGTTTTTTAACAACTTATCTTAACTTCATTGCTTGTAATTCTCCTTATAATGAGATAAAGGGCAACCTGGTGCTATTAATCTCTCGCTATTGCGATGGGCCAAGGAAATGACAGATCCATTTTGGATCTATTATAGCCAACCTTACCTTTGCATATTTGCATGAACCCGTAACCTCCTACTCATGCTGTGTTAACTCCATTTATTGTCTCAAGGCTTCCATTCTTTCTTGTAATGAAAATATCTCGTTCTATAGTAAAACAATAACCGAGTCTAAGTGCTGTGTTTGAATGGTACTGGTTATAATATGTATCCCTTGCGTTTTATTCATTGCTAGTAATTTCCCAAGTTGATTAGTTTAGAGTTAGAATGGTATGCTGGGTTTCAAAACTGTTCCAGTGCTATAACTATTACAAAATGTCATTGCTAGTCATTTTTAAGCTATAATTTGTTTAGAATGTTGTGTGGTTTCAAAACTTTTATATAACTATTACTCCCTCCATTCCTTTTTAGTTGTCGTTTTATGGTTATTTACATATACCAGAACTATTACCTATTTATCATTTCATTCTACTTAATAGTTTACAAAATCCTAGTTAATGTTGCATTGAACTTTGAAAACGACAAATAAATATGAACAAAATTGTTCTACAAAAGCGACAATTAAGAAGGAACGGAGGAAGTATATAATATGTGGAACAAAATCATGGCCTCTGTTGGATTTGTTGAAATTGAAGATTGGTCTTCATTTCATTTGTATGTTAATGATATAGATGATTGGGGAAAACACTTTTTTTTTTTGTAATGGTGTTCGGCGATGTTTTTCTAATCCTAGTAAATCCCCTCCCTCGTACTAAATTTTTGTTTTTTTTGATGAAATGATAACTCATGTTATGCCTTTATTGTATTTGACAGAGAACGGGAATATTCACCAATTCCATGTAAGATTCTTTTTTACCTGTATATCATCCTCCTTTTAGTCAACTTCGCATTGACTTACTATGCTATCTTGACTGAAGTTTTATCATCCTCCTTTTCGTTAACTTCGCATTTTACTGATTATGCTATCTTGACTGATATTTGAGAGGCAGATCATGATGCACCGGGACCAATGTTTACCGAGCATTCAGCCGTGTCTTCCGGTAGTCATCCTTGTCCATATATTGCTTACGTTGGTCCAGTACATCCCTCCACCTCTAACTCTGGTGGAACTGTTTCAGAAGTTTCTAACTTCAATCACTGGAACGCTCGACCTATACATGGTGACATGTCAACCTCGTACACAGTTCCTGCCGTGGTTCTTCATTATCACAGTTGGGACCACCATTCCTCCCATTTCTCCTCTGGCAGTAGCCATCTCGGTGCTGCTGATCAGTCCTCAGTATCACAAAGTAATCAAAGGCCAACAAGGGGTGGTTCAGAGGCCACTAGATCTGGATCTTATATGCATCCGTACCCTGTTGGTCACAGGTACTTCTTTAAGTTGGTATACCTTGTTAGGATGCTTTTGAGTTTGAAGTTATATATTGCCTGAGCCTCAATGTAACTTCATATGAGACAAATCCGTATAGTGAAATTGGGTTAAATCCAACTAATTGATTAATAATGGTTTAAACATATTTTGGGTCCCTGAAAATATACCATTTTATTTTTTGCTTTTAGTCTGTAAAAAATATTTTTATTTTCAATCCTTGCAAATATATAAAAAATTGCTTTTAGTCTTTGCTATTTTTCTTAGTCCCTCTAAAATTTTCTCATGTTAGAATTAGTCTCTGTACTATGTTACTATTATTCATCTAAGACATTATGTAGTCAATATTGGAGGGACTAAAATCAAATGTTCTCCGTGTTACAGAGATAAAAAAAGAAACAATAAGGGCAAAAAGCAAAAAAAAATAAAAAATTGCAATGATTGAAAACAAAGAATATTTCACAAGGTGCAGTAGTAAAAAGTGATGTATTTGCAGTACTAAATACATATTTAACGTCTCTGGTAGGTCGAAATTTGCTAAGGCTGTGAGGTTGATATACCTGATGTGTGTAATTTTGCAGTTCTGTTGCTAGAGCCGGGAACTCTGCTGCATCTTCCATGATTCCTCCTTATCCAGGCAGCAATGCTCGTGCCCGTGATAGAGTTGAGGCGCTTCAAGCATACTATCACCACCAGCAACCTCCAAATTCTACCACAGTACGGGCACCTGTCGCTTCTAACGCTCGAAGATCCAGCGGTCACAGCAGGTCAGCTCCATTAGCATCGTTGTCCTCGCCGCCAGACCAAAGTGGTAGCTACATTTATGTCCCAGGACGCAATTTTCAAGAAGAAACCCGTCTTCCAAGTCACTTCCATGCGTGGGAAAGAGATCACTTGCCGTCATCGTCATTAAATCAAGTTGGTAGAGAATCAAGTTGGAGAGCGTACCACCAAACTGCCAGTGGGACAGACCCAGGTTTCAGATCTTCTAGCTTTCGTTTAAGGAGTGATTCAGAGAGAACACCTTCACAAAATCGGTGATACACTTGTTTATATCAAACTACCATTATTATGGTAAATCAAAATTTATTTATGCTTAAAAAATGTTACATAATGCTTTGGCCTGGCTGGATTGTTTTCTCAGACTATATAACTCTGGCTGGCCTTGGAATTGATCTTTCTGGCAGCTATGAGGCATTGTGAATTGACATTGGCTTCCTCTAGTTTGGTTGCTTTGGAGGGCATAAAATAAGATGTTATTGAATATCAGGTTTTGTAAAGAAATACCGAGGCACTGTCCTTTCAAGTGATAAATCAGTGATTGGATTTTTTTTATAGTCGATAAACGATTTACTTCCCATATTGATGCTAATGCAAATGCTTTGTATCTAGAATACGGTTAATCTCACCACTATGGTAATGCAAATGCTTTGTATCTAGAATACGGTTAATCTCACCACTGCTGTGGCAATTGCTTTCCATATTAATCAATATTTTTCCCGAAGAAAAGAATTTTTTGTTACAAGAGACCCTGTAATGATATGAGGGTCTACAACAGTCGAGTGATTATCACAATTTAGAGAACACGTATTTTGCACTTGAGCTTCTTTTGTCTAGTGATTGTTCTACCACTAATAAAAATATAATAATATAACTTTTATAGCAATTCCAGGGGAAGGTAAAAAAAAATTGTTAATTAAAGTGACAACATTTTGTACTAATAGCATATCTCGGAACAATAGAGATTTGTTTTAAATCTGCTATATTTTTAATTCACGTTGGTGTTTTGAAAGGAAGGTAATCGTAAATACTTTTGTAAATGTTCTTTGGACTCAAAGGTGTTTTTTGATTTGGACCGGGCACCACCTCTTCACCCTAAGTTTTTAGGGGGTAAACGTTTAAAATAAGCAGCTGAAGGTAATTAAACAAGCAAACCAATTTATTTTCATTTTACGCAGCTACCAATAAACAGAACGAAATATCATGGCATAATTATTTTTCTTTTGATAGAAAATGCATCAAACAAATAATTACGAGTAGTTTATACATTGGATATTTAGTTGAATAAAAAAAATTAATCATAAATAAGTGAATGTTATTATCATTCTTCATAACACTAATGCGTGTTAGGAAATGCATCCGAAATACTATAAATTACGAAAATCCGTTAAAAAAAGAACACTAATACGTGTTAGAAAAGGCATTCGAAATACAAAAATCCGTTAATAAAAAACAAACTTCCTTAAATGCACAAATTCCGATGCAACATTACTCCATTCAACATTTAGTGAAGAGGGTCATGTTAAACCCTAATTCAAAACTCTCTCAAAACCTAACTAACTCTCAATCGCAGCAGCAGCTCTCTAACTTTGATTCTCTAACAGACGGGTCCGTTCCTTTATTCTCTTCTCATACTCATAGCACCTCTCCGTTTCTCTTTCTCTCTGTTCCATAATCCATAATACCATTCTTTTCTTACGTGATACACTGTCTCTGTTCTATTCGTTTCATTTCTTATGCCATCATTCTTTATTTGTTTGTGCATATCATTTTATTCAGAAATTGTTTTAATCTGTAACCAATGGCTAGGAAGGTGGCAAAGGCAGCTTACGATGCGAAAATGGCTAAGCTTCTTCGAGAGTACACACAAGTTTTGGTGGTTTCATCCGACAATGTTGGATCGAACCAGCTTCAAGGTATAAAGAGGGCATTGCACGAAGATTCAGTGGTGGTAATGGGGAAAAATTGATGAAACAACAATGCTTTCCTTAATCTCGTTCCTCTCCTTGTAGGGAACGTTGCGTTGATTTTCACCCAAAGTGACTTGAGGGATGTTAGCGAACGAATTGCTAAGCTCAAGGTTGTTAATCCTATTCTCCGTGTCCGAAGTATATGTGGGAGGGTGTATTGGATTAGGATTTTAAAGGACAATTTTTATTTGAAAAAGTTTTGAGGATTTTAAAAGACTTTGTAGGATTTTGATGATTTTGAAGATTTTAAAAGACTATTAAGGATTTCAATGGATTTAATTTATAAGATTTTAAAGGATTTGAAATGATTTTATGGATTTCAAGAGATTTCAACAGATTTTATGAATTTTAAGAAATAATTGA
>Ga0315914_1001635_pt1 | contig 33828 bp, 22 predicted proteins | sample MpolenodulesMG_FD_203920 | JGI IMG/M metagenome (GOLD analysis project Ga0315914, IMG submission 203920) | Medicago polymorpha root nodule microbial communities from Los Angeles, California, United States - elongated nodules | ecosystem: Host-associated > Plants > Roots > Nodule | place: USA...
TATATATATATATATATATATATATATATATATATATAACATGCTTTGGTTCTTCAGGGATTCTACCAAGACTAATCAGACAGAGATATATATTGAAATAGGTTTGTTGCATAAAATTCTCTAATGATGATGAACATGGTTATTCTATTATATATAAAGGATTTTATTAACGAGTGTCTTCGGGACACTTTTTAGAGATTCTCAAAAAAGAAATTATTTTATACAAAAATGAAATATTTTGATTTTCAATGTATTGATTATCAATTTACACACGGTCAATCGCTGGCCAATTATTTTATACAAAAATGAAATATTTTGATTCCATTATTTTATACGAGTGTATTGATTTCATTATTTTATACAAAAATGAAATATTTTGATTTTCAATTTACACACGGCCAATCGCTGGCAACGCCCTTTGATGGGACGATACAAATGTAATATCGACGCTGCCTTCTCAAACTCTCTTAATCGAACAGGTATTGGCATTTGTATTCGGGACCAAGACGGTAGTTTTGTGTTGGCAAAAACTGTGTTACATCCTTGTTTCCTTCCGGTAGATGTGGGCGAAGCACTTGGTTTGTTCTCAGCGTTACAATGGCTCAGTGATATGCAGTTTGATAATGTGGATTTTGAAACGGATTCTAAGTTAACGGTTGATGCTTTTCTCTCTAACAGGAATGACACATCGGAATTTGGTTGCATTATTACTTCTTGTCGTTCTTTGTTTAAACATTTATTTTCTAACTCTAGGGTGGAGTTTGTTAGGCGACAAGCTAACGGGGTTGCTCATGCACTTGCAAGAGACACCGCGTTTCTGACTAGTCCTGCTGTCTATTATGAAATACCCAATTGTATTGAATCTATTATTATCAACGAAATGCTATAAGCATGTTTCCCTCAAAAAAAAATGTATTGATTATACATATTTTCATAAAAGGTACTATTTAAAGATCTATAAAACATGATTTGGTTTGTTCGTAAAGTCTGATTCAATAAATAATATCAATATTGCTATCTTTATTTGGTTCGAATCCGAAACGTCATAGTTGTTTGTGAGTTTTAGTGGCGATTTCCACTTCGTCTAAAAGAAAACATGTTTTGTGTTTTTATTAATTTGTCGAAGTACTTGCACTTATTTTTTAACTTGTATATTTAGAATTCCCCAATTTCTTATTAGTTACTACTTTTTTTTGTTTTGAGCAATATTAGCTACTACTTATTTAGAGTATGACTGCCAATGTCGAACGGATAACATATAGTGTATAAGCTCCCTCTCACACCAAAAAAAAATAAAAAGTGTATAAAACTCGTTGATTAAAGTTAAATTATTTGTCTAAAAATTTCTCTTACGAGTTGATAGTATTTTTCACGAGATTATAGCACTTTTTAGCGTGCTACTTTTTTTTTTTCTTCCGAACAAAGAGGGTCAATGCTGAAAAGAAAAGAAAAACTACAAAATCACACTAAAGAGGAGATTCAGAAGATTCCTAAGTGGAACCTCAAGAATGCTCACATCATACAAACTTTGGTTGAGACTAAAACTAGCTAGTTAATCAATGTTTTTGTTTCCTTCACGTCAAGTGTGCTTAAAAATAACATGTCACTGTAACTTTGAGAGGTCTTGGATACGACGTATTGCCATTAAGCTTACAGCTCCCTGTTACCATATCAATCAAAAACTTAGAATCATTTTCCACTTTAAGATTAGTGTATCCTTGTCTTCTTGCCATTTGCATTCCTCTATACATTCCCCATATTCCAGCATGAAGGGCGTCACAAGCTCCAATCTTTTGTGTATACCATTGTAGCCATCGACCATTTGAGTCACGAAAAAGACCTCCACATCCCACAATGTCCATTGAAACCTTGTAAGCTCCGTCGCAGTTAAGCTTGATCGTTTCCCTATACGGATTCTTTCAACCGATGTAAATGGTATCCTTTTGTTTACACTTTCCAGTCAAACGAGTATGCTCGAAAATCTCGATCTCTTTTACCTTCCTCATGATTACCAAGAGTGGATCATTTGAGCGTCAGAAGCCCTCTTCAAAAATGGATTTGTTTCGCCAAGTCCATAAGTGCCAACATGTCACCATAAAAATAGATTTTCAACTTTCCTCTTGCTCCCAAAAGTCTTTGTTGTTCAGGTTTTTTGAAGATTCAACCCTATAGTCAAGAGAAGAAACAAAGTCAGTAATTTGAATTGACCTAACTTACCTGAGCCAGATACGGATTGCATGGACGCAATTCCTAAGCGTGTGGATAACAATCTTATAGTGTATCATTTTTTTTTTCTCCACATTTTTAATCCCTTTATCTTAATTTAGAAAAGTTCAAGTACATATCAAAAAATATTTTCTCAATTTATATTTAAGAGTTAGCTTAACCACTTACTTTAGCAAACACCTCAAACTCAATCAAATTTTCGATTATTTTTGTAAAAAAAAAAACTATTCGACTATTACTTTGTGTATCTGTTACAAGTTCATCTGCCTAGGGAATAAAATGATAGAAATATACATGTCTATATTTGTTACAAGTTTACTGTATTTTATTCCCGGGTATAAAACGTTTTTGAAAATAAATAAAAAATTCTCAATGAAAATAGTGGGAATAAAGTCTCCATAAAGATGAGAATAAAATTCATTTGTAACTAACGTGTACCTCTGTCCGCTCTTATTACCGCGTTAACGTGTGTGTCTATTTTATTATGTTTGTTTTTATAATTTTGATTACATTTTTTAAATATTAATGTATATTATTCGTACATCGATTTATCTACAAATTATTGTCAAAGCATATAACGAAATTATTTATCAACTCAGCGTATTTTGGTTTTTTATATAAAATAAAAATAAAACAACGATCATTTTCTTATTAATTATATTTACAGTGTCATATACTTGATCTAATTTGTTACACTTTTTTTAAGGATAAAGGAAAAAAATTGAACATCTACTCATATCGGGTTTGTTACTCGATATATTTTACGTGGTAACAAAAAAAAATGTGTTTGTTACATTTTTTTTAGTATTTGAATTCACTCTCATCTATTATCTTTTTTAAATGATAAGGAAAAAAATCGGACATAAACAATTTGTTACATTTTTTTTAATATTTGAATTTACTTTTTGTCTATTTGTTATATGTGTTATTTGTATTGAAAAATGAGGGCAACAAAATACAAGGGTTGTTTCCCAAAAAAATAAAAAATACAAGGACTAAAAAAAAAACGTGTTAACTTAAATGAACCTTTTACTTATTTAAACCATAAAAATTACTCACCTTGTTTAATTTCTTAAAAAAATTGTGTAACTTTTCATTATTTTTTTATTGAAGGAAAAAATTCATTGCTTTATCTATCAAATCTCGGATACATGACGGTACATCATCATAAACGTGGGAGCTAGCATGAGATGGGGCTACCCTAGCTAATTCATGAGTGACCCTATTGGCTTGCCTCCTATTGAACTCGACATGAGAGTTCTGAAAATTACAATCGAACAACTGCCTACAAACCTGAATAATACAACCTAGTTCACTGCTATCACCTAGGTTTGAATTAAAACGTTCAACAACAGACTTGGAATCCAAAACAAAATCAACATTGTCATATTGAAGATCAGCCACCCATTGTAGTGTCGTGTGAAGTCCAACAGCCTCGCCAACATCAACATCACAAAGAGGAGAGAAACAATTTGTCTTAGCCATGATAAACTTACCCTGATCATCACGGATGCATATGCCAATACCTACCATATTCAAAGAGTCAGAAAAGGAGGCATCAATATTACATTTGTACCTACCATATGTCGGCTTCGTCTACTCGATGATAAGACCATGGATAACACTATTCGGCTGAGCAGGGATGTCTGTAGCATTGTGCGATCTGACTTCTTGGGCGGTTCTCCAATCATCTAAGAGGTGTCGGGCCCGTTCAACAACTTATAGACATGTTTCATTTTGTTGTTGCCACAATTTTAAATTCCTACGCTTCCACAAGCTCCAAGTGATCGTCACAAACAATTCTTTTTGCGCAGAAGGCAACTGGTCAAGAAGAGAAAATATCAAAGCATCCATGTTATAATTTCGACATAGAGTTCTATCAATAATATCCCATAAATTAACCTCCCGCCACGCTTGCATCGCACATGGACATTCTAATAAGACATGAATACTATCTTCATAATTAGTTCCACACAAGACACAATCATTAGGATAGTGAATACCACGACTACTTAGGCGTGCACGAGTAGGAAAACAGCCCCGACACACGCCAAACAAAGTTTCGAATCTTGGGAGGAACCTTAAGCTTCTATATCGAACTCCACTTCCCCGGAACATGCAAATGAGAGTCATCTGCAATTTTTGTAACACAAATTTGATATGCACTACGAACCGAATAACTACCATTTTTCTCAGCCTTCCAAATAATTTTATCTTCATGAACAAGAGGATGGAGAGGAGTATTCAAAATAAGCTGGGAAGTATTATGATCAAACATATTAGAAATTAAAGTATCATTCCAAACCTTTGTCGATGGTTCGATGATGTCTTGAACTTTGACATGAGCAAGTGGCGCATAAAGAGGGCTTTGTGTTGAGAGGGAACAACTGTCTTTAAGCCACGAAGCACCGAACAAAGGAATACTAGGACCAGAACCAATCCTCCATCTAACACCCTGTTTAACCACAATTTTAGCGCTGAATATACTTCGCCATACATAGCTGGGATTAGGTCCAAGCCTAGAACTCAAAAAATCACACTGTGGAAAATATCGTGCTTTGAATAAACGAGACACAAGACTAGTGTTATCAATTTGAAATTTCCATCCTTGTTTACCAAGCATCACCACATTAAAAGATGTGAGGTCCTTGAACCCCATGCCACCATAATTCTTATGAACAAATAAACGCTCCCAAGATAGCCAATGCAAACCTTTTATAGTCGTTCCACCATGTCCCCACCAGAAAGCGTTAATCATTTTTTCCATGGCATCAACTAACTTGTTTGGTAAAAGATAAACACTCATAATATAAGAAGGAATAGACTGGAGTACCGATTTGATCAACACTTCTCTTCCGGCTTTAGAAAGGCACTTGCTGCTCCAAGAGTTTATTTTGTGCCAAATGCGGTCCCTAATGAAGCTAAAAGTCGCTTCTTTGCTTCTTCCGATCATGGATGTCAGCCCCGTACTTACCGTTTCCCATAACAGCACGAACACCAAGGATGGAAGTGATAAAGTCTTGAGTAGAGTCAGGCACACTTCGACTATAATAAACTTCGGATTTAGGAAGGCTAATTGCTTGACCATAAGCTTTTTCATAAGTCGCAAGAATATTTTTCATCACACCAGCTTCTCTCTCTTTCGCCCTGAAAAATAAAAACTAGTCGTCTGCAAATAACAAATGAGAAATAATAGGAGCAATAATGCATATAGAAATGCCATGAATATCCCCTCTCCTTTCAACTTGACGGATGAGAGCTGAGAGACCTTCGACGCATAAAATAAACAAATAAGGAGAAAGAGGATCACCTTGTCTAAGTCCCCTACCAGGAAATATAGGTCTCACCGACTCATTGTTAACAATTACAAAATAATCAACTGTTTCAACACACATCATAATCCACCTAATCCAACGGCTTGCAAATCCCATTTTAATCATAACCTCTTTAAGGTATAACCAATCGTTACGATCATAGGTGTTGGGTATTTGTATTGGCTGCATTATTGCTAAAACAAATATCCTTTTTTGTGTTGTTGGAACCAATGTTCCAACATGTGCTTAGGCATCTCTGTAAGATGTTGGACACGATGTTCCAACATCCTGGCACGGTTCAGTGTGCCTGGGTTCATGTCTATTTGTACGCGCGCCTTATCTTTAAAAGGAAACGATATTTCCTTATCTTGTTGACCAAGCAACGCGCATATCTTTACAGAATCAGATGTCGAATATTCCTAAAGTTGTGATTATATTTTAGGAAATATTTGAAGTTGTTTTGGACGCTCCTAAAGATGTTCCTACATTTTAGGACTTTCCATATTTGTCTCTGATTCTTGTTTTGCAGATCAGCTGGACGAGCTCCTTTGTTCTGAAGCCCAACTAAAGTATTTGACCCACTTCAATATATAAGGGAGACTTCAAGACCTAATGAACTATTCAAGTCGCCATTATAAAAAGTTTAGATTTTTAGAGTTTTGAGTCTTTATGTGTTCTATTCTTGTATCATGTTGATGCAGGTTTAGTACCTTTATTGTGTGATACATGTTTAGGACTTTGTGTTGATTTGTAAACTCGTGTATACTACACCAAAGCTGTGAAGTACGGTGTTAGTTGCTTTGTTTGAAGGTAACTTCATCTTTGTGTTTGTTGTTTGAGGTCTGATAGGTCACATGGGCTGTGACTGACCATAGGATAATGAGATATGATCTCAGATCTAGGAGTTCCTAGGTTGAAGTCTAGACGGGTAGGTCCTAGGTCTTTAATGTAAACAAGGAGTTTGCTGAGAGCTATTGAATAAGGACTACACCAGTGGATTTCCTTCCTAGCTTGGTAGCCCCCAGAGTAGGTGTGTTTGTCATCGAGCTGGGTCAATAAACTCATTGTGTTCTTTACTTTCTTGTCATTTAATTTCTTGTTTTTTATTTCTGTTTAATTCGTGATGTTGAAACATTGAACGGAACATTATAAACGTTGAAACATCTTACATAACATTTTAAAACAAGTACGCTAGAATTTCAATAGGCCTTTCTGTTATCCAACTTTAACATTACATTGTTTTTTTACCATCAAGAAATAATAAACGATAAAACTTAGCATCATATAATAATAAATGATGATATCAAATAATAAAATTCATCCTATAAAATATTGATTTTGTACCAAAAAATAAAAAAAATTGATTCAAGATTTGAGATTGTTATGAAAAAGAGATATGATATTTGAACATCTATTTTTTAACAACTTTCGTGACAACTCTCTCTCATACCTTCATTGTACTTTTATTCTCTCTCTTTCTTTTTCCTTCTCTATTGTTATTGTCCAATAAAAAGTGAGGAAAAAGGTTGTCAATAAAAGTTGTTGGAAATTGGTTGTCAAAATATCATTCCTCAAGAAGAGAAATGATATTTGTACAACTATTTTTGTGATAATTTTTTGACAACTTTCTCTCTTATATTCACATTATTCTCTTATTATCTTTCTTCATTTTTTCTTGTCCATTATTTTTGACCAATAAAAAAAAAGGAAAAAAGAAGTTGTCACATAGTTGTTAAAATATCAAACCTACGTTGGAAACACCGCAAAGTACAAACACTCACAAATATTTCTTTTCATTTCCATTCTCTCCTGTCTTTTCCAATTCACTTCTCTTCAACATTAATATTCTCTTCTCTTCTCTTCTCTAGGGTTCCTATCTCAAACCCACTCACTCTTCCATTTTCTCTACTGCAAAGCGAGTTATGCTTGAGAAATGGAAATGCTGAATTCGTCTGAGAACGGATTAATGGCCATGCACTGTACCAATGTAGCTTCCGTTTCTGACGAAGGTGAAGAACCTCAACCCATTACTGCTTCTGTTCCACTCTCTCGTGCTAGCGAACTAACCATTTCCTTTGAAGGCGAGGTTTATGTTTTCCCTTCCGTTACGCCAGAAAAGGTTCAATTTTTTTCACTATTTTTATTTCTTCCCCCATCGATTAGCTGAAGTTTTTTGTGTTACGAACTGAAATGCTTGAATTTGAATTATCATAGCCAAATAAATTTTGAACTTTTTGAACTTTTTGTTCTGATAATGCACTATAGGCAATATGTGTAAGGTTGGATTAAAATTCAAATAGTGGGTTTTCTACAATGTGGTGAATGGTGATGAGTCAATAACATTTATTATTCAAGAAAATGAGAGTGTTGATAGTACTCTCTTATTTATTTTGATCATGTTTTATTTTATCTTTTGATTCTGGATCATTCTTGTGATTTTTAAAGGAAAAAACCTTTGATCACAGGTGCAGGCTGTATTGTTACTCTTAGATGGGCAGGAGACATGCAATAGCGTACCCGCTTCTGACTTTTCGGTGCAGCAAAACTGTCGGGACATTTGGGTAATTTATTTTGAAATAACTCTTCATTCGGACATGTATCAGTATTAATTGCTTCTTAACATGTTATTAAATATTTTTAAATTTGTGATGTATACCAGGGGAAAAATGATCCTTTCCATAATTCAAAGCTTTCACGGAGATCTGCATCACTTGTTAGGTTTCGTGAAAAACGAAAAGAGAGATGTTTTGAGAAGAAAATCCGCTACACTTGCCGTAAGGAGGTTGCTGAGAGGTAGAGTCCAGGGTTGTTATGATCTTTGGCGCAGTCTGGCATATATTGTTTTCCTATCGACATTGTTGTTTAAAATTTTCTTCTTTTATATTATAAATTGGTGTGGCAATTACAAACATTTGTTTATTTGAAACCAAAGAAAATTGCAGATTTGTCCTGTTCTCTTTTTTCTTTTTTTATTATTTGGCTTAAACAAAACTCATGAGCTAATTTAAGATTGAGCAAGTAGTTGGTTCACCTTTGTTCCACGTCTTCAAGAGTAAGCTTGCCTCCCCCTGCGTCCCTCTCTAATATGCTTTTAAGTTGAATAAAGTCTACCTTGGTTATTTGTAATATTATGTCTCTAAATGTTTGTCGTACTTGTCTTTGCACAACATTAGAATATGCTGGCTTTCTAAATAAGAGTCAGACTTTTACTTTAGACGCTAACATGTTCTGCCGATCTTCTCGACTTTGGTGCTTTTGAGATTGATGATATTAATTTACCTAATAGGATGCAACGAAAGAATGGACAGTTTGCATCGTTGAAGGAAGAATGCAGTTCTCCTCTTGAAAACCAGGATTCTAGCAATGGTACTCCTTCCCCAGAATCCATGTGAGTTTCAAAGTTACATTATTTGTTTGAAAGTTAAACTGGAATAATATTTACCTTTTAGCCTTAATATTTTAAATATTGGTGCTAATACGGCTATTGTTCTGTTGCATCCCTGCCATTTTTCAGTGAACGTAGATGCCAGCATTGTGGAGTTGGTGCGAAGTCTACTCCAGTAATGCGTCGAGGACCGGCTGGTCCAAGAACTCTATGCAATGCTTGCGGGCTCACTTGGGCAAATAAGGTAATTAATATCTTTTTGTTAGCTTAGTGTAGGATTATATTTTTGTTATGTAATTGTTGCAAGTGCTGCACTCCAGAACTAGGTGTTAAATCATGCCTCAATTTTGTATGATTTCTATTGCAATTACCAACTAGAACCCATGGCTTAAACAGGAGCTTTTGTCCTCTGTAATGTTATCGAATTTCGTATTCCCATCTTGCCTGAAGTGACTTGGGAAATCTTATTTATTGTATCCAATTACTGACCTACATTCGCATGGTCTGTTGATATGAAGGGAACTCTGAGAGATCTCGGCAAAGCAGGAAGGATTGCTTTTGAACGGAATGAACTGGTATTTTTTTTCATTTTGCATATTATCACTGGACAATGTCTTCTTCTGTTATAAAGTAACCAAGAATATAATATGTTATTCATTCCGCATTCGGCATTACACTTTAAGAATAAAAGAACTAACAAACTCTAGAGACCCGGTTTCGTTTTCGTGTAACCTGGATGTTGGATCTTCTCGAGTTCTCACGTCACATGGCTATATCTTTTGACGAGAAAGGTAGACCAAGTGCCTTGTGCTGGAATTTGTATATAACAATATGGGACCCCTACCCCAAGCATCGTGTCTATCTCTCTCATCAATTGAACCGGTCATGTGATGATCTTACATGCCATGATCCAAATCCAACCAGCATATATTGGATGTGATAGGGTTGAGATTGAGATATGAACTTGCCCATTGCTTTGCCAAAAGTTCAGAGGAGTCTAGCTTCATACGCAGAAACAAAGTGAAAAAATTTGTCATTAAAGGTTGTACTGTGTAATATGTATTAGCTAAGAAACGTAGAAGCATTATTATTATTATCATCATCATCATCATCATCATCATCATTATTATTATTACTATTACTATTATTATTATTATTATGTTTCAATTGTTTTGGAAAATAATTGTAATATGCTGCTAGAGGCATTATGATGCAACACTAGAGAATTTTGGCATAGGATCATAAATGATTTCATTTATGATAAATACTAAGAAACAGATTGTGTCTATTTGCTGCCCTTTTTGTTCGGATTACTTGCCCTCAAAATCCAATGCAAATTAGAGTGTAATCCATTAGTGGTCACCAATTTGAAGTTTCTTTCTTGACATGACCTGTTCTCAACCAAAGATGCTTGGATTTCATGTCTAATAGTATTTCTTTTATTTTTAGGATACTTCAACAACAGAGCCAGAAAATTCATGTGCTGCACAGGACAAGAAGGTATCTTTTGATTTTATCTGCTGCAAATTAACGACACCTTTGTTGATTCAAAAAATGTAGCTGTTTCTTTTACACCTTATTTTCCTGTGACATTGGTTGTGTCCCTTTATCTTTTATCAGTCTTTTTTATGGGTTTCCAGAATACCCCAACAAATAGCGCAACTCCATGTCAGTATATTATTTTCCTTGAGGGTTCACGTGGCTAATGTTGTTTTTCCATTTTTTTTGATCCTGTGCTGGTTATTGTTCAAATATTTGAGTACTCTTGTTTGCATGACTGGACTCTGATACTAATGCCAATTTTGTTTTATTATGTGTTTTTATCCTCAGGAAAGCCCCCATGAAACAAAGCCTTTGCCAATGGATGCCAGACAGTCACCCGAGATGATAATTGAGCAGGTTTTATATATTTATTTGTTTGTATTAGTGGAATCATTATCTTTTCTATTTAAGTTAAAGAAACTTAATTAGCCTCAGGCTATCATGAGGAAATTTGACTTGTTTGCTCACATGGGATAATGCAATTCAATTCATTGAATAGATAGATGATAGATCATTTGAGATACGCAATAATTAACAATGTGGTTAACTTTTGCAGAAATCAAACCATGTAGTAATTACGTTTTCTATGGTCTCTAAAAACCTTGTCACATCGAACTTAATTATTTGTAAGAATTAAGTAAATGAAGCAGATATTCCCTCCAGAAAATTGAGACCAATTCATGTTATTGAGAATGCAAGTTTTTGGATTAGAGTATTTCATGCTCTTAATTAGTGTCTTTAGCCCCATGTGGACAATCATAATAGTTTTGTCAAGTTTTTGGCGTGCATACTTTTTCAATTGGGAATTCAATCTGTTTGTTCTGTTTAAAAAATATACCTAATTTTTTTTATCCGAACATTATGTCATTTTATTGAACATTTTGGATCTTTGATAATATGATTACAGTATATGCTCGAAGCTGCTGAAGCAGTTACTGACAACTTGTCCATCCAAGTGGAGAATAATGCTCTTGATCTGCACGAGCAGGTGATTTTCTTTTACTTTTGTGATTTCCTACTCTTCATATGAGGTATCCTTCTGAGAGGGGAAAGTCGTGTAAAGGGTTGAGTCGGTAGCTGATAGCAGCTCCAGTATTGGGGCATTATTTGAGAACTGGTATGTTATACTTTTGAGGATTACAGGATAATACTATGGAGGATTTTGTTGATGCTTCTGGGACTGAATTTGAGATTCCTTTATGTTTTGATGATCAGGTATCGACCCAATCTTGCTAATGCTAGTTAAAGTTTTTATGAGATGAGTTCTGACATACTTACAGGTCGATATTGATGATTCCAATATGAGGACTTACTGGTTGTGATCTTAAGACATTGGTGTGTGACTGAGCCATGGTTTTTTCGTGGTGGAACAAATTTGCGGCTCTGGTTCAACTAACTCTAGACTTTTGGAGATGGTTTATGGTTTATAGACAAACTATTTCTGGAAGCACTGTGAATTATATGATCGTAGCGACTTAAAAATCTTCATACATGATAGTTTTTGTACATCCCATGTAACCGGATTTAATTTTTGTACAGTGTAAATAGTTAAGTTCTTTTATCCCTTCACTTACGGCCATTGAGTTTGTTTTCTTTGCTGTAACCACTTTTTCAAGTTATAATTGAATGGGAGAAAAGGGGACCACATTCTTATAGAAGAATGAGACTTAATAAGCCAAATAATTCTTTTGGCGGCCACAAAAATTTGAACACATCATTTGGACAGAAAAAAGAAAAAAATGAAGGAAAAAAATGATAAATAAATAATACTCCATGTATTTTTTTATTTTAATTTTTGGTAGATAGAAGAAATGACAAAGCCATTATAAACACACACACACAAGCGGAGGTACCAGAGTTCAAACCCAGGTCATGACATCCGGCCTAACAATTTCGGCATTTTACCAGTTGAGCTAGGACTTCTGGATTACTCAATGTATTTTTTAAATATTCATATGATGTGCATTTTTATCAATGTCCGTCCAAGTAATGTGTCTAATTGCATGTTTGGTTTGGCGTTTTATATGCTTTTCTCGCATTCCAAGGTCTCTCCACCGTGATTTTAATAAGCTAGAAATCCTAGCTTTTGGTCACACGCACAACACCAGCGCTAAAACAAACAATTACTAAATTTTTGTGTCCATGCAAGAATTGCTCCAAATAAAGAATTACTTAAGAAGTGGTGGGGTTGGGTGCTCACAGTGACAGCAACAAAAAAAGAAATGAAAAAACGAGGACAACACACATAGTAATGGAACGAGAATACTCCCATATGAGGAAAATAAATACGTGAGTGCTCGGAACCATTTCAACATATTTAACCATATACAAAAATATACATATTATTTAATTTAATTATATTAAAAATATACATTATTTAATTGTTTTCTCTTACTTTTTTCTTCTTCAAATGTGCATTTAAATAATAAGACCAAATAGTTGTGACTGTGTAAGACTTCGTTCTTATATCAAATGATTAAAGAGTTGTGCGATGCTTTCACATGAATCATAGTGGCCACAATTTTTTTGGCCAACTCAAATGCAACTGAACTAAAGGCCAACATGCCAGCAAGCTTCTTACCCAAATAAAGGTCCCAAATCTCCGTTAAGAGTTGAGTTAGTAGCTCTAATATTAAAATGAAAAAAACTTTGATATACCTTCCCTCTTCACCAGAAACCCCATTTTCAATTTTCACAAAATATTTATGAAGTTTTTATAATAAAATCTAATTATCTTTTGTTTGGATACTTTTTACCTTTGATAATTTTAATTTTGTGTAAGATGATCCAAAAGATATTTTACAAGAAGTATAGATGAATTGGAAATATTTTTGTTATATTGATGAATAAATAAGATGATTAACTTTGGCTAAATTTGATGAATGTGGAATATTGAATTGTTTTGTCATTTTTAAAGTGTAAAATTTTCTTTGATTTTGATCAATATTGCAAAGACGTGAGTTCAATTTTCGTTATCATCGTAAAATTTTTAAAATTTTAGATATGTTGTTGTTTTGATGAGTTTGACTCACATAATAAACTTGAATTTTTAATTTTTTTTCTTCCAGAAGTCCCTACATTTTATTATTGATTATATTTTGCAGAAGTCCCTACATTTTTATTATTGATTATATTGATTTTTAAGGTATAATTATTGAATTAGTAGTATTATTGATCGATTGTTGAAAATTCGAGAGTGGCCAAACTCACTAAACTTTTCATTTCGTTACATTTCATGATTCAAAAAACCTGTTTCACTTTCTTGATACGAAAGAAGCTGTGAAAGTAGTTGAAAAGCGCGCACAATAGAATCCTTGAACTTGAGTTGTTGAACTTGAACTGAAAATTGAAATATTCCTAAAAAAATCACTTATTACCATTTCACTCCAATCCAATCCAATCCAATCCAATCAAATCAAATCGCCGCTAAAACCCTAACCAAACTATGGCGGCGGTGTCCAGCGACGGCGCCCCGCTAGGATCCACCGTAATTTCACTAGTCAACAAACTTCAAGACATCTTCAGCCGTGTCGGAAGCCAATCCACCATCGACCTCCCTCAAGTTGCCGTCGTCGGCAGCCAGAGTAGCGGCAAGTCTAGCGTCCTCGAAGCTCTCGTCGGCCGTGACTTCCTCCCCCGTGGTAATGATATCTGCACACGAAGACCCCTCGTTCTTCAACTCGTTCACATTCCACCTTCCAAACCCGAATCAGCTGAGTTTCTTCATTTACCTGGTCGCACTTTCCACGATTTCTCCCAAATCCGTGCCGAAATTCAGGTTCCTTCGTTTCACCGATTTCAATTTCAATTACACTAGTTGAATTGGATTCATTTGAATTAAATTTGATGTTGATGATTATGTGATGTTTTTGTAGGCTGAAACTGATAGAGAAGCTGGAGGGAATAAAGGTGTTTCTGATAAACAAATTCGTTTGAAGATTTTTTCGCCGAATGTTCTTGATATTACACTTGTGGATCTCCCTGGTATTACTAAGGTTCCAGTTGGCGATCAACCTTCGGACATCGAATCGAGAATTAGAACTATGATTATGTCATATATCAAAGTTCCTACATGTCTTATTCTTGCTGTTACACCGGCTAATTCAGATTTGGCGAATTCTGATGCCCTTCAAATGGCCGGAAATGCTGATCCCGATGGTGCTTACCCTTTTTATATGCCTCAAACAATTTTAATCTTTTTCAAATCTTTTTTATTGGTTTTTAAATTTTTTTTTTTTTTTTTGCACTTTGTTGCAGGTCATAGAACTATAGGTGTCATAACCAAGGTATAGTATATTTATTTGATATGAAATTTTATTGTCAATATTGTTACGCGGTTTACTTATTCTTACAAGATTAAGAATGGTATTGCTTGGACTTGGATTGTAGTTGGATATCATGGACAGAGGTACCGATGCTCGGAATCTGTTACTAGGAAAAGTTATTCCCCTCCGACTTGGTTATGTGGGTGTTGTAAATCGTAGCCAGGAGGTAATGTGTTTATATACTTCTATTCCATCCTTCTGTAATGAATTGCAGACAGTTTCTGACTTGCTACATTTAGCCTTTGCACATGCTTCTATCTGTTAAGAATGGGTTGTTATTAAATATTGGGTGAATATGACATAAGGGCAATATGATCATTATCACAAACAAATATGACATTGTGTGAATTGCTTGATTAGTATCTAGGTCAACATGTAATACTGAAATTCAGTTGTCTGTTTTCATATTAAATCAGGATATTCTGACGAACCGGAGTATAAAGGATGCTCTTGTTGCTGAAGAGAAGTTCTTCCGCAGTCATCCTGTAAGGAAGTGTCATTGCTTAGTAGTTAGTAATATTCATTACATGTCACTTCTTTATACTAATTTCTTTTGTGCTATTCTAGGTATATAGTGGTCTAGCTGATAGTTGTGGCGTTCCTCAATTGGCAAAGAAGTTGAACAAGGTAGGCTTTGCAATGTTGAAAACGCAAATTAGTTGTTGTTGTTCATTTTAATTTCTTAAATGCTGCCCTTAACTGCACCTTTTGCTTACTGATACGATTTAAAAAACTGAATTCCTAGAAATTACCCAAAGATCAAACCATTTTTAATCATCAGAAGATTCCGATTTCTGGACTTGGACATTTCATATGCATATTTGCCTGTTCATCTCTTGCAGATTCTTGCACAACACATCAAGGCTGTGCTACCAGGGCTGAAGGCACGCATAAGCGCTTCACTTGTCAATCTTGCAAAGGAACATGCAAGCTATGGAGAAATCACGGAGTCCAAGGCATGTGTTATTATTTTGATGTGTCTTTGTGACATTTGTAAATAATATGTATGGTGATTCTCCTTGTAATATAAAGCAACACATTTTCTGCTTCGGCTGGCCATATATTTTATCCATACGACTCTTCATGTCTTGCAGGCCGGACAGGGTGCACTTATTCTGAATATTCTTTCAAAATACTCTGACGGTACTTAACTATCTCTACCATTTAATTTCTTATCTTCTCTTCAGCTTTTACATTTGCAAACTCATTCCATTTCTGATCACAATTGTGAATTGATTTTCCACATATAACTAATTAACTATCTCCCAAACTCAGTAATACTATTTTTTTCTTGTTGAAAAAAGCATTCACCTCCATAGTAGGATTTTCCACATATAACTAATTAACTATCTCCCAAACTCAGTAATACTATTTTTTTCTTGTTGAAAAAAGCATTCACCTCCATAGTAGAGGGAAAGAATGAGGCGATGTCTACATCTGAGCTATCAGGTGGAGCACGGATTAATTACATTTTTCAATCCATATTTGTGAGGAGTTTAGAGGTATGAACTTTTTGTCTTTTATATATGATTGTGTTAAAATAATATATATAGGTAAACTGTCATGAGGTGTCGTATTTAGAGACAGAAAATGAATAATTATGCCATTAACCCGTGTAATTTATTAACAAAATAAACGATCTATCTGGCCTATATCTATTTGTTGTAGTCGGTGTCCATCTCATCAGTTTATCATATTTAACAGGTAGATGCCCATTAACCCATTCTCTGATTATTCTTACGTCATTCATATACCATTGTCTTCTTATTATTCTTACATCATTCATATACTATTTGAATATTGGTAAAGTCAATGATAATGTTAAGTATTATTTATCAAATGTTTAATTTTTTAGTCCGTCTTTTTGTTTCAAGTCACATGACCATCTTGATTTTGCAATTGTTGAACTAAATGATTCATTTTCCTTGTTTTTATGGTCCAAGCAAACTACGTTGCATAGACGTTGGTATCAAATTGAACGGCTTAAAATGAAAAGGAAAATCACACAGTAATTAATTTTATATGAACATATTTATTTAGGCAACAGTGAAATTATGTTGAACTCTATATGATCCAATGACTGTGTTGTTCTATAAGAGAAACTATTAAGAAAGATCTAGAGATTATTGAGTTGGATAGAAAATGGTATTTGATACAACATTATGGTGTTGTTTGATCCATGTAGCCGACCCGACTTGGTGGAATAAGGCTCAGTTGTTGTTGTAGCTCCTGAGTCCTATTATATAATGCAATTTAATGTATCTTATAGGAAGTTGATCCGTGTGGAGACTTGACTGATGATGATATTCGTACAGCCATACAGAATGCAACTGGACCTAGGGCAGCATTGTTTGTTCCAGATGTAGGTCTTGTTGCCATCACATATAATTTTAGTTTTTTTCATTGAACACATTCTTACCCTATTGATTATGTAATTTTTTCCCCAACTGAAGAACATACCTATCTATTATTTCTCTGTAAGTAGGTTCCGTTTGAAGTCCTTGTACGGAGGCAGATATCTCGGCTATTGGATCCAAGTCTTCAATGTGCCAGGTTTATATATGACGAGTTAATGAAGGTAAGGGTTTATGGCATAACATTTCTTCTACCTCACTTCAGTTTCAGTTCCACACAAACACGTGCCAGATTAAAGTATCTTCTTTTCAGATCAGCCATCGTTGTATGGTGACTGAACTGCAGCGATTCCCTTTCTTGAGAAAACGCATGGATGAAGTTATTGGGAACTTTTTACGAGAAGGCCTTGAACCTTCAGAGACTATGATCACCCACATCATAGAAATGGAGGTATGCTGAAATTTTACTTCATTGTTATGTAAATATACGTGCTTCCACTTCTACTGCAATATTCATGTTAGTATTAAATGCTCAAAATTCATGACCTCCTGTTGTTATAGACATAGTACGCTGCTTCTATGGAGCTAATGTTGTTTGCTGCACTATATGTCTGTTTCTGCTGTTATTTCCAGACCTCAATTTATCATTCCAATCTGGTTTGAAGTCGTGACGCCACTGACACCATGAATTTTAAGTTTTCCTTAGGATTTCAGCTTGAAAAATTTTGTGTTAAAAGAATCTAGAGATTTTTTTAGCAAAAACTGAAGCTATTTTTGTTTGTTTACCCATAAAAATCACTTAAACAAGAGTTTTAACTTGTAAAGTGTTACCTCCTTGTTTTTGAAAAGAATAGATTTTGAGTAAAGTTAATTCTAATAGCTTTTCATTTGAGAGTCAATAATTACTTTTGGTAAAATAATTTTTTTGGTAAAGTTTTTTTTTAAAAAAAAAAAAAATCTGAAACAAATGGGGCCATTGTTTCAGTTTGGTTTGAAGGTGTTGCACCTTCTAGTTGGGGCTTCTGCTACGGGTAGCACTGACCTTATAACGTTTTTTGTTTTGGTTTGAAGATATGACATTTAATTTGGGTTTCAGCTGCTGTTAGCGCTGGCCTGCTATTATTACTATTTCAGTTTGGTTTGTTGAGCAAAAAGTTTATTTGTTGATTGTTCTGGTCTAGAACAATCAATATATATTTTCTATTTCAGAACTTCTGGAGTTCTTCACTGGTTTATTCAATATATCTTTTCTAGGTCTAATTGTGTCAGGAGTTATATATTTTATATTTCAGAGGGTATATCTGTAACAAGTTTAAATCTTGGTAAGCTTTAAGCTTGAGGGGGATTTTTAGAATATTAGAAAATATCTTTTAATGTCTTCTATACTGTACTACCTTCCTTCTAAATTACAAGTCGCTTTGAAAAAAAAATTGTCCCAAATTATAAGTTGCTTTACAATACAATGAAGCATTAATGTTACTTTTCCTATTATGCCCTCAACTATTTATTACCCTTTCTTCTTTCAATTCTTTAATTTATCTTGAGTAATGCTAGCAACACTCTCTTTTGAACACCCTCTCTAATACTCTCACTCTCTTATTGGTTTAAATCATTGTGGGTCCAGACTTTGAAAATTGAACTCACACAAAGTGGTGGGACATACATTGATTTCATCCAATAAACAAGTGAGTGCTAGAGAGAGTGTTGAAAAGTGAGTGTTGCTCATTTATCTTTCCAATACCATTAATGAAGGATACAATTGTAAAGTTACTCAGAATTTCTCTTTCTAGTACACAATTGATTACATTTCTTAATCCGTGTGAAATAGTCAAAATGACTTATAATTTGGGATGGAGGGAGTATTAGAGTATCTTGGATTATTTTTGTAGTTAGTTTTTATATTACTTATTATTGTTACGATTAGTTTCCTAATTTCTCTATTTAATGAAGATTGAGTCTATGTATGTATCCCTATAAATAGAGATTAGTGTTTAGTCTTTTGTATCAAGTTAGTATCAATATTATCAATAATATTTAAACTCTTATAAATTTGCTCTTCTTTTTATCTAAAATCCCACTACCTCAAGAAAGAACAGTGATAATCTTTTTGGATCTCTAGTAGAAAACAGTTATTATGCCACAAATAAGATTAACTTATTAAAGTGATGGTCTGTCTATTAAAGTGAAACTTTTATTCCTTATCCTCAATGTCTTAGTTAAACTACTGCATTTTGCAGATGGATTACATAAACACTTCCCACCCAAATTTTATTGGTGGAAGTAAAGCGTTAGAAGCTGCAGTGCAACAGACCAAGTCTTCTACAGTTTCTAAGGTGAAGGTACAAATACATTTTGTGGGCTCTAATCCAATCATACATTTTTTTTCATAGTAGCTATGAAAACTAATTTGTTTTCCTACTTTTGGTTTTAAATTCTCCCGCTAATTTCCAATAGGATGCTGTGGAATCTGATAAAGGATCAGCTTCTGAAAGAAGTGGAAAGTCTCGATCTATTCTTGCAAGACATGCCAATGGAGGAATGGCTGATCATGTAATTCTATCATGTTTAGTTGACCCAAAGTTTTGCCTACGTTATATACTGGCATGATAACGGATACTATGTTATCTTGTTCTTATTTGTTGATTCTAATGATGTGAAAAAAAAAAACAGGGTGTGCGTGCTTCATCAGATATTGATAAAGTATTACATTCAGGTAAAAAAAAAATCTTTTTAATGTTTGAGTTTTACGAGGCATATGCTTTTTTGTGCATTTAGTTTTGCACCTTTGTTTTGTTTTTGTTCAATCAACCGTCTTTGATGCTTCAACAAGCATCTGTCTTATTGTAAGTTATTAAATTTTTGGTTGCTTGGTATTGGTATCCCCTCAGGAACCACTGGTGGATCTAGTTGGGGGATCTCATCTATTTTTGGTGGAGGTGATAACCGTGTGTCTGTGAAGGAGAATACAAATAGTAAACATCATAACGATCCAGTTCAAAGTGTGCTGCCATCCTCTACAATTTATTTGAGAGAGGTGTATAAATTATGTTTTACTTGAAACTATCGTCAATATCAATAATTTGTTCCATTAGTTTGTGTTTCCCCGCGTGTGTATTTAACGCGCTTTGGATTGTGCAGCCCCCTACTGTCTTGAGGACATCAGAAAGAAGTTCAGAGACGCTAGCTGTTGAAATTACTGTAACAAAGTTGCTTTTGAGATCATATTACGAGATAGTCAGAAAAAATGTTGAGGATCTTATTCCTAAGGCGATCATGCACTTCTTGGTATTTCCCCTTCATTTATTCTTTGGGTTTTTTTAATTAAATATTTGATCGGTAAATTTAAAGCAAGTGATGCGATGCTTTCAAATCGAATGGTATGTTATGTGGTATACAGAAATCTTATGTTCCCATGTACCAGATCAGTTCTGCAATCTGATTAATAATAATGACTATCCACCAGTTGTGGTGCATATTGGATGCTAAGCCACTAGTTGCTTTTGTGGGTCGTGGTATGTATTTTGTTAGATATTGAAATTAGAGATTTAGGTAAGAAAAGCATTTGAATGATAGAATATTATATTGATATATCGCGTGTGATATTGTGTGTTACAAAAGACAATGGACTAATCCTTATCCTTTATTAAATTATTACTAAATTCCTGATGGGCTGGTCCTAATTAAATAAGTAAACAAGTCAGGAAATATGTAAGGTGGAAACAAAAAAGTCTCAAGAGATCTCTGAAGTATGATAAAAGATATAATGCCGGATGTTATGAGATATTTCCTAAATATTCCAACAGCTTACATTCATTATATTTTACCATATTCCCTATGCTACTTTTTTTTTTTTTTGAAACAGCAAATTTTATTAAAATTCCCTATGCTACTTAAGTATTTGAACATTACCTGAATTTCCGTGCACTCTATAACTAGGTAAATAACACGAAGAGAGAGCTGCACAATGTCTTCATCGCAAATCTATATAGGTAACATGTTTGTAACCTGGTGATTCAGATTTACTTTGGAGTTTATTTAATTTGTCTGATTTTGGTTGCTAATTTTTCTTTCACTCCAAAACCAGAGACGATCTGTTTGAAGAGATGTTGCAAGAACCTAATGAGATAGCCGTTAAAAGAAAGCGCTGTCGAGAACTGCTCCGAGCTTATCAACAAGCTTTTAGGGTGAGATTTTTTTAACACTTCAGTCTGCATTCTCCTGCCGAAGTTTTGTATTATTTTTAAATGCCAGTATGGATCACCTTCATTATTGTTTTACTGTCTGTGGTTTTCTATGGAAAGCTAGTGATATTTTCCGTTAACATTGATTTGCTCGCTGTAAACCAACATTTATAGAAAGAAAAGTGATATAAAGGTACTGGTAGGTCTTGGAAAGGTTCGGCCTCATTGTGTGGATTTATAATAGGTGAATCCATGACGCGGACCTGTGACCTTTAGATCAGATGGTGAACGCCAACTATTACATCAAAGCTCTCCATTAGGGTGTGATTGGAAGAGTAGAAATAGGATAGAGAGAAGTAGTGAGAGTGAAGTTGAAGAAGAGATTGATAATTTCTCTTGATTGGTTAGGAGAGATATAGGGAAGACAGTAAAACACGATGACCCAAACAAATTTTACATTTCTCTCCACTTATGGAGAGAGTGGGAAAAAATGGACCGATAGAAGTAAGCAACCATATTGGATTTCAAAAAAAAAAATAGATTTTTCTTTTTCACAATTTTTTAGGGTGGGACCTCTTCCCAGACCCTGCATATGCGGGAGCTTTAGTGCACCGGGCTGCCTTTTTTTCTTCTTTTCAGATTTCAGTTATATTGGGCAACTGAGGGCCAGGCTTTGTACACGTTGTCTAAAGATACCACCAAGGCACCAAACTAATTGTACCACACATCTCATGTGATATAAACCCACGTTTCGTTAAATGAGATCCATCAAATTAATTAAATTAACATTGATAGTAAAATCAATAAATAAATAAAATTTAATTAATTAAAAGTAATCGATCAATTCAATTTAAAATAACCAATAAATTATACATTGGTTCTAACTCGAGGGTCTTTTTGTCTTTTTCAAAAATAACAACATTTTGCTCTTTAGAGTTTCTTTCCAACCAATCAAGGACAGAGAGGGAAAACAATTCTGTCTTTTTTCTCTTTTACCGAACAATAACATCAAATATGCTTTATTTCTTCTCATCTTTTCCTCTCTTCTCACTTTCTTCTCTTAACCAAACATACCCTTAGTCTACTTATCTTTACTTAATATCTTTACTTAATGGAATTAATATTTTATTTAGAAGGCAATCATAGTTCTCCTTGATTCAAGTTGTTGATCATTGACATTTGGTTCTCGCATGGTAAACTCTCGTAATAATGGTAAATTGGTAATTGGTTTGTTTGTATGAGATTGACATTGAAAACTTGATTTTCTGTGAATATTTGGGTTGTCGACATCAAGGTTTTTTGTGTCATGATAACACCGTTTTCTACATGAGTGCAGGCAGTATACCTGTTACTCTTACTGAATCAGTTTCTTCTCATGACTTTTAGACGTATATATTGTCCAAGATATATATATATGATCTTGAAATCCATTAGTTTTTCTGCATAATCACGTTGATTCCAAAATATGGTTGGTCTCTGATGATGATTTTATTTCATCTTGGTAGGACTTAGACGAACTACCTCTTGAAGCTGAAACAGCTGAGTGGGGACACAGTTCGCCTGAAACAACTGGCTTGCCTAAAATTCGCGGATTGCCAACTTCTTCTATGTATTCTACTAGCAGTTCAGGAGACAATATCTAAGAAGTTTGTGTTTATCCATTGCAAGCTTATATAAGTCTTCACATTCTGGAATGCTTATATAACCACTGCAAGCTTGTGAAGGTTCAAAGGGAAATTGAGGGCTATTACATAATACATGTCAGGTTTTGATTACATGACTGACAAATGAGCGCTGGTGCTGGACTGCAAACTCAGTATTTTGTTTATACGTTTGTTCTTCTGCAATTTTTGGGGGCCTGGAGCTGGACTGCATTCAATTACTAATTTACTTTTTGTTCTCATATAGCATTGCCATTATTTTTGTAGGCTCTAGAACGAATAACGGGAGCGGATGATCTTTCACATCCTTCACTACATTCATGTATATTATTATTAGTATTAGCAATTTTTTGGTTATATCAGATATCATTCATAGGAACTTTCCAGGTTGTGTCCTATGGGTTTTTATTTTTATTTTTTGTATTATTGATTTTGTTTGCCTCAATGGCAGACTTGCATGTCTCAAATGGCTGGTCAGATTGATTTTTGGACTTCCTCTTATTACATTCTCTAGTTTCATTTGTGAAATTGATACATCATGCACAAACCGTGCCACTATTTTAATGCTAGCCTGCGTTTTTCGTTGGGTGAAAACCAAATCGCATATAACCTTGACTGCATAAATGTAACGAGCCAAAAAAAAAAAAAACTCTATCAGTGATGCTTGATAGTACATTTTAAGGGAATAAGATTTGTTGCACTGAAGTTTCCAACATCCCCCAACATTTACTCTGTCATCATGGTGTTTTTGGTCTTTTCATCACTTAAGACGTCTTTACCCCGGATCAAGATCCTTCCAATTTTTTATCCTCAATCTTTTGCATTGTGATAAAGTGACATTTGACGTGTGTTTAAAAGTTGGAGGGAAAAAATCCAACTCCTTTACTTATTGATTGGTTGATATTGATATTTCTTGTTACTTTTATACCCTATTTAATTACAAGTTTTAGTTTTTTGAAATGCATGTCATCTCAATGTTAGTAGTTTCATTTAATGGATGGAGAAATTTGGAAGCTAAAGAGTAACTTTTCCACTAAACGGGGTTGAAGAAACAAAGGTAACAATCAAAGCTTTGAAAGTAATGTTTTTATCTAGGCCAAGATGGTTAATTCTGATTTGACTACGATTTTTAATTTTTAATTTAAATGAAGCTCATTATGTTGTGAGGCATATAACAAAGGATGTCAAGCATGTTACTCTTAAGAAAAATCATCTTAAAGATTTTTTTTTAAGAGCTAAATTAGCTCTTCCAAATAATCTTAAGAATCTTAATGTTATGCTTAGCCTTTTTTTTGTTGGTACAAGTTATGCTTAGGCTTAATCCATGTGCTAATGAGGAATGAATCTTCATTTTTTAAATCTTAATGTTTTGTTTGGTTCTCTAACTTTCATAATGTCTATGAGATGTTTTGCTTTTCTTAATTACTTTGTTTGGTTCTCTAACTTTCATAATGTCTATGAGATGTTTTGCTTTTCTTAATTACGTGATTATACCATAAAAAATTCAAAACAGCCAAGAAGTTGTTTAGTTATGGAAAAAAGCAAATTACAACAACTCTTCAGTTATAGAAGAAAGTAAATTACATCGACTCGAATCAAAACATTACAAAATCTTTCTCAGACCATCTAGGATATCTTCAATTGACAAGATCAAGACTCAGAAATATGATGTTTTTAGCTATATTCTTAAGTGGATACATTATTTTCAAAAGTTATAAGGTTCCATCCTAAACAAAGACTTATTAGTTCAGTTTAATCAATTTTTTTTATGGTTTAGCATAACTGAATATCATTCTTGTTACTTTATAATAATAATAATTTTACATCAATCTTGCTACTTTATCTTGACTTTATAATATGAATATCATTAATTTTTTTTACAATTATAAATTGACTCAACTCAAAAATCGATCAAATATAAATCACATTTGATTAGATAAAACCAAATAAAGATCTAAAAGGCACCGAAGTGCTACCCCAAATAGATCTAACAAGTAGTTTTGATATTTTCTCTCAAAAAAATGTAGTTTTAATATTTGGATTAGATTAGAAGATGTGTGTTAAAAAAATGGATTAGATAATTTTGGTTTGATAAAAATAACCGATTCAAATATACTTGGCAAATACATGTACACAAGTATATACGACGAGTTCAATTCTAGATTATTCGAGTAAGATCCGGTATAAACGAATGGGAACACGACACGTTCCCAAGACCATTTCCAAGTTTTCTAGGGTTTAAATAGACCACTGGCACGCCAAAAAACTCTATTCCGCGATTATTACTCGTTCGTTTTCCTCATCCTCTAAAAATCCCCTTTGCTCCCATTTGCGTTTTTGCCCTAATCTTCGACAACCATGGCACGCCGTAGCTCCGGAGGTAAAGTTCCCATCTCAGATCTGCTTTTATTGTTTTCATTCTTAATTCCTATTATCGATACAATAGTTTTCCCTTTCAGTTTTATGCTGTATTTTCTCATACCATGATTTTTAGGGTTTTTTTTTTGGCTTTGGATTGATTGTTTTGAAAAATTCGAGGGTTTGTTAATGTTAATTTGTATTTATGAAATGTTTGATCCATTTTTCGTAGTTATTTTAGTTGATTCTCTTCCCCGGTTTATGGGAAGTTATGAATCTTGTTCATTTTTAGCTTGATAAATTGTTTCGACATTAAATATTTTTGCTTTTCATTCCTGGGATGTCTGTTTTTTATTTTAAATTGCTGTTTTGGGTTGTTTTGTTGTGGAGGTCGATTAACGTACAAACCCTAATTTATACTTAGATTGAATGATGAGATGTTTTGATTTGTGTATTCAATACTTGATATGGCTGTTGGTTAATGCATGTGTTTGGATTTAATGTTATGATAATAGCTCTGGAGTTATAGTTTAGTAGGTATTGTTAAAAAGATTATTCTTATCATTAATCATGATATATCTTAATCAAAGTGAAATTTTGATTGTTGGTTGGTTTGATCAGTATGGATTATTATATAGTGAATTTCTTGTTTCTGATATAGAGTCAACTGATGAATGGGCTAGTTTTATTCTCTGCCTGGTGCTTTTTTTTTTTTTTATTGTTATGTGACCTTATTGTTTTCTTTCTTCTTGTAGGAAGATCTGCTCGTCCAGCACCACGTGCTGCACCACGTCCCGCTCCAGGTATAAAGCTTTAGAGAAGATACATTTCTTGCTGTCTAAATAAGATATTGAGGCGTACATATTTTTCTAATAACACTGTCTTTATGTTTTGATGCAGTTAACCACGCTCCTCCTCCAGCTAATCCTCAGAGTGGCGGCGGCGGTATGCTTAGTGGCATTGGTTCAACCATTGCTCAAGGTATGTCAAGCAAAATAAATACTTTTGTGGATGGATTGATATTATTGTATTTTCCATTTTCTTGTTTGGTACTAAATTTCAATTTCTGGCAGGTATGGCTTTTGGTACTGGAAGTGCAATGGCACACAGAGCTGTGGATGCTGTTGTGGGTCCTCGCACCATTCAACATGAAGCAGTAGTTAATGAGGCTGCTGCAGCTGCTCCTGCACCAACTTCAAGCTCTTTTGCCAGTGATGCATGCAATATTCATTCAAAGGCATTCCAGGATGTATGTTGTGTTGCTAGTTCTGTTATTGCTTGAAATTTCTACCTGTTTTAAATCTTATAGTTTTTGGTATTTACGTAATCTGCTGTTAAACATTAAATAGTATACATGTGTCTAATACTAGCATATTTACATAATCACAAACCTTAAAAGAGTTGTTTTCCACTTAGGTCATCACAGTAAAATATATTAAATCTTATAGTTTTTGGTATTTGCGTAATCTGCTGTTAAACATTGAATATTATACATGTGTCTAATACTAGCATATTTACATAATCACAAACCTTAAAAGATTTGTTTTCCACTTTGAAGGTCATTACAGTAAAATATATCTTCTGATGTTTTGAAAACCAGCAAACACTGTAACAGGCTTCTAACATTCATATGGTCTGTTTGCCTTTTGAAAGGCATCCAACTGTCATGATCAAGAAGATTTGTTTTCCACTTTGAAAGACCTTCAGTATAATATATCTCCTAATGTTTTGAAAACCGACAAACACTAACAGGCTGCTAACGCTGATATAGAATGTTTCTTTTCCTTTTGAAAGGCAACCAACACTATGATCTTAATTATGTATGTTGGTTATGTAAAGAATTACTTTTTCTTCATGTTGGCTATTTTGCATTGATCAAGAAATATAATGCTGTTTGTATGACTTTACTTTTGTTATTGCGACCATTAACTTATGTTATTTTATAGATATTTAGGTTGTTATTGGCTGCCCTTTTTTTTTTTGGTCCTATTGGGGTTCTTTGTAATTTTTTGACATTCTTTGGATGGACAGTCCTTTTTTATTAAAAAAAAAATTTGAGTAACACCATGACGTGTCAGTTACAAACAAAATTTACCTCTTTATGGATGAACCTCACTTTGAGTCTCTCTATTTACAAACAAAATATATATTTGCAATGTCTTGTTTGTGTTTCAAATCAAGTATTTCTTGTTGTCATTGAGAAATTTTCAGAACAATTTTTTACTTGTGTTGATGTTTTTCACTTCATATTGTTGCAGTGCATCAATCACTACGGATCTGAGATTAGCAAGTGCCAGTTTTACATGGATATGCTTGCCGAGTGCAAAAAGAACTCCGGATCCACAATGAGTATGTAACTGCTCTTGGCATGTTTTGGAGTATGCGTCGTGTACTGTCCAAGATGGATACAACTGCTTGTGTGGTGATAGATATAATTTCAATAAATTTATTTGTCTGGTGTCAAACTGAAGTGAAAGTTGCATCAATCTACTGTTCTATTTGTTATTGATACTTGAAAGTTTTTGGTCTCAAATTTCCCTGGATTGCATGTTTCGTTTTTACTTTAACTTTGTGGATCATTTTCGCTGTCTTTATTAGAAGATGTACACCAAGTCGATCCAGGTGAACTTCATAGAGTATACTTACTGTGGGTTGATTGATTTTGCTTGCTGCTTGCAACAGTAATTTTAAATTCGTCCTCTATTCTTTGAACATCTGAAGATTGGATGACATACGTAGGGTGCCAAAGACTTTTTTTTAGTTACGCCCCAAACTAACTTTCACAAAACATCTTATTTTGAACTAAATTTCTCAAGGTACAGGTTTTTATTAAGTTGTAAATTTGAAGCTTTAGATGGAGTTATTTTCTGCAAATCTGCGCTTATTTTAAAAGTAACCGATGGAATAGCGATCACAGTTTCTGATTGTCTATTTTTTTTTCTTTCTTTTATTCATTTTTATTTGTTGTCTATTTACCAAATTTGTATTCGTGTTGGTATTTCTACCATTCGCTGCAAAGGAAATTCTGTAATCAAGCTTGTTCTCTTCGTGTTTCTTTTCCTATCCACAATTCGTATTCTAGGGTGGGAGAGCTTAATAGATCTACTGTGAACAGTGACAAAACAGCAAGTCTATTGTACACCTGCGCACACCTACGCCTTATTAGTTCTGATTTCTCTCCTGTATGACTCCTTCCCTCAACCTCTACTTGTTTCTTTGCAACAGCACAAAGAACTTTAAGGAAGACAACCAATGCCATAAATTTATCATTGTTAACAAAAGTTAGCATTTGGCATACCATTTTCTTGGTTCATTTTTTTGATTTCAAGTCTCAATAAATTACTCCTGAATTATGTAAATACTCATGCCAACACCAATTCCACAATATAAGACCTTCACAGAAGATAGAACAATGAAACAAAATCAAACCGATAGACTCTTCATTGTAGTCGAGGAAATTGGATAAAGTTTTGAAATTTTTTACCTTAAACATCCAATCAAAATTTTAAACACAACCCATTTCTCAAACCTTGATCGATATGGAAAAAGACTATAGAAAGACAAAAACGACAGAAACCCAGCTCTTGGGAGTTTTATAAGACAGACACCATATCAGTAACTAAATTGGTGAATCTTTATTAATACGTCGGGTGTACCCTAACTTAAGATATGTATACACGTGAGTTGCTGATATTATTTGCGTGAATTTCAGTCGCGACATATAGCACAACTATTAATTGTGTTCATTTGAATTGTTTGATTGATGTCAATATTTGAGATAATTTTGCTCTTAATGATGGAGAGAGAATGTGAGGGAGGATGGAGTTACCATTTTTAATTGAAGATTTTTCTTCTTCTTAGAATTTAAGGTGGGTTTGGACAAAGAGAAGAGAAGATGGAAAGTGATAATGAAATAAAAATCATAGAACTTCATTTTCTAACGATCTAAACATAACATTATGACTCACCCTGAACTGAATCCAATTAATTTTATTTTTTTTGAATAGCAGATGATAATAATTGTTATGTCTACATTTATTTTTTCACTGTTATAATTCAAATCGTGAACATTTAACTCCTCAACTCATTTAATTTTAATCCTAAGCTCAATCACAATAACAGAAACTATGTTTGTCAAGATCCTCTCCATGTTTTAAAATAAATATATATCTCAATTGTTATAGTTTTGTAATTGATGTTTTCAATCTTAGAAATATGTGCATTCATGCCTTTTATTTATTCCATGTTCGATTCTTCTCAATGTTAATTTCAGCGAACTAGTTTAACTTCTTCAAAATAAAAATAAAAACATTATAATAATGAACACCTTTAATACTTTTAAAAAATAGGGAGAATCCCAACACGTGTTTGTGAGAGATTTTCATCTGCAAGTAGAATATTAGTTGAGAATCTTATTCCTTTACCGTATATTGTAATTTTACATTGTACACATAAATTAAAATAGTTTTGTCTATGTTAACTCTTTGATTTTCAGGGGAAGGGGATTCTAATAATTTTGAATAATTCGTCACTGGTGACGTAATGTCAAAGACTGCTTCCCATATTCGGGGTCCTAGAGAACACAAGATTGTTAAAGTCCTTCATAAGAGCATCGGTTGCCACCCCAAAGAAGTCTGCCACAGCCAGGGAGTGTTTCCTACAATGGCAAATTTATCAAAGGCTTTTATAGTAAGGTGACATCTAGTAGTTCTCGTTTTGCAGAGATGTGGTCTGTTAGAAGTGGTATTGTGTTCGCTTGTGATAATGGATGGATTTACAAATGTGATCTTTGAAACTGATTTTCATGTGCTTTTTAGTATGGTCAAGAGAGGCTATACCAATTTTACTTCCCTCCTTCTCCTTCTCAACGAAATTATGAATCCGTTGACCCAAAGAAGTTTTACTAGCCCTGTATGTTATTCATCTCGGGAAACTAATAATATGTTCATATGCTAGCTCAAATGGGCATTTCAGCTTCTTTCAGCCTTCATGTTGTGGAAGATATTTTACCTTTATTAAGTATTCTTCTATTGTATGATGCTGAAGGATTTATACCCTAACTTTCGTTTTAGTTGATGAATGCTTCTTCTATATAAAAAGAAAAATATCATATATTTGATTTTTTTTCCTTCATGCAAGGCCGTTTACTATTTCAAGTATATTTTGATTGTTGCAACAATTATATTTGTAAGTTCATATTTCTCACCATCTGCTCAACACCTCATTTTTTTTTATCTCTACATCTTCTTATCTCATCATCAAGTGTATCACACACTATTCACTTTATCTTTTTTTTATTCTCTCTCAAAGTGTATACGCTCATAAGCGTATCATCTCATGTTTATATGTGATTTACACATAACTGAATAAAGTGTGGTCTTCCATCGTTTAAAATGAGAGAGAGAAAAACATGAAAAATTTAAATGGAATGAAGTTAAATGGTTGGTGAGAGATAACACTTTTCTTTCTCGTGGAAATTACACTTGAGAGAAATCATTTTCGTATACACATGAATAATTTTATTTTTTTTTATGTGTGATTTACACATATGAGAGCATATTATTATCTCTCACCATTCAAAAGGAGAAAGAAACTTATGAGAAATTAAATGAAGCGGATTTAAATGGTGATAAGTTACATCTTACTCTCTTACTTGAAGATCACACTCGAGAGAATCAAATTTCTATGAATAAATAAATTCTTTCATGTGAGATTTACACATGAAAAGCTAAAATATGATCTCTCTATTCATAAAGAGAGAGCAACACTTGAGAAATGTAAATAGTGAAAAATTACACTTTAATTTCTCATATTGAAATCACACTTGAGGGTAAAGTGTGATCTCTCATCGTTCAAAATGAGAGAGAAACACATAAGAAAATCAAAGAATGAATTTGAATGGTGAAAGATTACACTTTATTCTCTCACGTGGAAATCACACTTGAGAGAATTCATTTATGTAAACACTTTTATCTTAAGCTTGTACTAAAAGTCACTCTATGGATTTGTACAAAAAAAATAAAATAAATCCTTCCCTGCACAAAATTGAAGTTATAGAATGATAACCCATTTAGAAGATATCGGTCGTACCCAAATCCATCCATGGACAAAATTGAGAAATGGGAGCAATTGAAATTAAAAATGCAAAGAAAATACAACTCATCTTTCTTCCTCGTCCCTGTGACCTCATCGTAGGGTTGTCATCCATGTGACGGTGTAGGCAATGGTTCACGACGTGTGGTGGATTTGGATCCTTGATTTGTGGAAAAAAAATTAAGAGAGTTATGTGAACGATCTCGCCATTCAAATGCAATGAACTCTGTAATTTATAAAGTTATAAAAGTAGAGTCTCATGCATTTTAATAGTAAGATGATCATCGCACTCCTCTTAAGTTTTGTCACAATTGAGAAGGTCCAAATCCACCCACTTGTGGTACATACTTGTTATGAATATTGAGGGGATCATGTTAGGGTCATGGTGATGTGACTTTAGTGCTAAACATTTACACTAATTTCATACCACAATATCGTATTGACCATCGTGTCCATTTGGAGTAACTTTAATGCATCTACATCCATTACATCTATTTAAGTTCTGTAAAGAGTCCCACATAATTTTTTATAATGCTTTGTACTTCCCAATTATTTAAACAACTTATCTATATTTTCTAAATATTCATACAATTCATCAAAAACTTTAAAATGGGTTCCACCAAACTCTACAATATATCCATAAATCCAGCATGGAAGGAAAATTGTCATCGCCATGTAGAGGAACGTCTTTGAGTTTGGGAACGTTCATTGTAAGTTAAATATCAATTATCAACTGACAAAGTGGCTTTGGTAAGTATGTTTACACGGTAAATAAATACGAATGTGTATGCTCTTGATGTTCATCTGCGCCACCAAGATATAACCTTTGCTTTCTTAGGATAATTTAAAGAATTTATCAAAATAAACTAAATATAACTTATAAATATGTCAAAGACTATTTTCCCTAGTTTTCTCAAACCCTCTAAAAGTGGTTTACGTCCGTTGATAAACTCAAAAATAAAAAGTTCATAATTAATACAACCACATCCTTTGTCAGGCATAGGTTCCGTCCATTGCTATCCTAACACTGATAACACAAAACAAATGCATTATTTAACTTTTCCCTCAATTATAACATTTCATTTTTTCTTCCATCTCAATTTTCTTGTTCTCCTATCATTGGTCTATATGAATTTGATATAGGTTCGGTCTATTGGAACTTTGGAAGCAAACCTATTTAAGGTGCGTCCAATACTAAATATGAGCACTTTGTTGGATGACTCCCTCAAGTGGGAACCTAGCTACACTAATTAAACGATGAAGAGATCCAAATAAGCATAAGATATTCCTAAGAATGACTAAAAAAATATTATAGTTGATATTTTAATATATCTATGATCTACGTTACTATATATATACCTTCTAGTCCACCACGTGTATGTGAGATTGACAAAAAATTCATCGATTGAACCATCTATCCTTAGCCTATAAATTGAGCTAGCTAGTGAGATTACAATGTTTGGCAAATTACGTGCATTTTACTCAGTGCTGGTTTAGTGGAAAGCACGCATGAAATCGAATACTTACGAAATTAGAGTCTATATACATAGATGATGGATTCAATAATAAGGGCAAAGGATAAAAAAGGAGGTCATCTTCTACTTTCTTTTTCCTCTAATGCGTAGTGATTTGGAATGGTTTTTTTGTTTGTTTTGCCTTTAACTATTATTGTTTGTTTGTGGACTCTGCTTTCAGATATTATTGAGTAATGGTGTTATAGCATTTCAATGGAAGGACTCATCATCTTTTCTTTGACTAATTTATTCCCTTTTGTGGTACTCTCCTTTCCAAAAGCTTTCTTAATTTTCTTAATTATTCATTCTACGGAAGAAGAACGCGTGGTTACTGTATGATCTTTTACAAAAACAAAATGATATTCATTCATTTAAATCGAGATTACATCATTCAACATCGCTAAAAGCGTAAAAGATAATCTGCGAACAAGCTTACAACATCCAAGTTAATAGCATATAACGGCATAATGCCTACAAAAATATATGATAAAATTAAAGTGATCGGAATATCCATGGCCTCCGGATCTGCAACGTTGACGTCCAAATCTTTGATTGAATAATCGATATTTTAATACGAATCAAATGAACACCGCAAGAAGATGGGAAATCAAATAACGCCGCACAAGACAACGAACAACAAACCACCACATTTAGATAGGGGTGTTCGCGGTGCGGTTTGGTTCGGTTTTGAGCGTAAAAGTCATCCAAACCGCGAGATAAAAAGCATGCGGTCTAGTTTGGTTCAGTTGACTTTAAAAATAAAATCCGAACCAAATCAAACCAATGCGGTTTGGGTTGGATCGGTTAGTGCGGTTTTTTCGATACAATATAATTTTTTGTTTTCAACATTAAAATCAAGTTAAAAAGATGAAACA
>Ga0315914_1001636_pt1 | contig 33823 bp, 11 predicted proteins | sample MpolenodulesMG_FD_203920 | JGI IMG/M metagenome (GOLD analysis project Ga0315914, IMG submission 203920) | Medicago polymorpha root nodule microbial communities from Los Angeles, California, United States - elongated nodules | ecosystem: Host-associated > Plants > Roots > Nodule | place: USA...
TTCTTCTTTAAATGTGTTTTTTGTTAGTCAGTTTTATCTTTGAATGGAAATGATGCAGGTAAGACAAAAATCTTTTATTCCTACTTTTCACCAAATTACTTCCTGTGTTCTGCCTGTAGATTGGTGAACTGTGTAGCAGCACATCCCTGATTGAAGTCTTATTATCATTAATATTACTTACAATTTTGTTCTAAACCCACGTGATGAGCCAACCGGTTGATTTGTGGCCGTGACCATATAATCAAAATTTGAATTGCTCATTTACTTTGACCTTCTCATTTAGTCGACAACACTAACCAAATTGGTCATTTCCAAAAGGTACTTAACTCTTACTCTTCTGACTTCAATAATGTTGCAAAGACTATCCTTAATTTTCATTGCATAGTTAAATTTAATTGTTATAATTGTTTGGGTTGATTACTATTTTTAGATCCTTAAATATATGGATATTGATTGATAATGGAGATTTAAGATCATTCGGTTCACATTTGATCTTTACTAAATAGTAACTTTTAAACAATCTTCAACATTGATTTGAAATAAAACAACCAAGATCAATAATTGTGTCACAGATTTATGTGAATCCAAATCCAGTTTTTTAATGTTTATGTAGCAACAGTTTAGACCACATTTGATTAGAATTGTGTGAAATAATTAGGGTTGTGGTGTGATTTGAAATTTCATCATTGTTTGAATGAAATGATCATTTTTCAAATTCCAATAAAACCATAGACGAGAAGCAACAAAAGCAATTTGTTTTTATCTTCCTTATGGGACCATAGTTTTATGATTTGTTTGATTTTATCTTTTATATGACCATTACCTAATTGAAATTTCATTGTTGCTTATATTGGTTAGTGTAGGTTGTGATGGCCAATTTGAGAGAAGAAACAAATGCGAAAGAAACCTATGAGACTACCTATCATGAAGGCAATGATCAGTCATTTAGAGGAATGAATGATCCTTCTTGGGAATATTGGGAAGAATGGATGGGTTCGGAAGGAGCAGGAATCCGTGACTACAGTTTTCATATTAATCCTTACATTTGAATAAGTTTATGAAATGCAAATTATTATTAATTAGTCTTTCAATCATATGTACATTACCTACTACTTGTCCCCCATCCAAATTTGGTTGGTATGTCACAATGTCACCAACCACAATGTCACCAAAGTGCTACCCTGCTCTTTGTGTATATAGTTCGAGTGAAAGAGTATGTACCTTTTGGAAAAATAAATAAATGCACTAATTCTGCTTGATGCATATATTTTTTGAGAGAAAGAATTGAAAAGGTAGTTATTTTTTTGAAGGGAATCATAAAGTACAGAAATTGATCTAAATTAAAAATTTTGGTTTATGTGGCTTTGATTTTCACATTTATGAAGGCCATCAATTTTCCGTAATTTGCACATTTCTCCTTCCTAGCTAAATTTTTGAAAATACGTTATTCAACCCGTGCTTCGCACGGTTTGTAACTAGTATTTAAAAAAACACAAATTTTAACTAATTATTTAGTCATAAACATTTGCATATCTATGGTTGTTATAATAAAACCAAAATTTATAATTACTTTTATTTATATTTAAAATATAAAAAAATACTAAATTTAACTGATTGATCAATGACAAACATATATTTATCCAGTGTATGAATTGTATGTGCCAACAACTTCTTGAGTGGCTCACTTCAAAAATAACATTAAAAAATTGAAGTGTGAAGAAACAATAGTATATGTGAATTAAACCCATTTGAATATATTGGAATTGTGGTGTTGGTTTGAAACTTTAAAGTGTACATTTTTTAAGGTGTTTGGTTCGATTTTCCTCGATGTCAATTTAGATGAGTTAGTTTAACTTATTTTAAAAAAAGTTTGTGTATTATAATTTTTCTCATTTTTACATCAACGATGTTAAAAAGTGCACTAATTTTAACTTTAAAAAAAAAACTATTTCTCTAGTCACCAACATTTTTTTTTTTTGGGTACGGTTTTTCTAATAAACTTAAATTAGTATATTATTACTATTCTTGTTTTTATTGAAGTGTGCAAAAATTATAATTGATGTACTATAATTTTTTATTTTTTTGTCAAAGATATTAAAAAAATTAATTTAAGTAATTTTGAAGTTACATACATTTATCCAATCTATATTTTTTATTATAAATTAAAATGATATATTTTAATTATTATCATTTTTATCTAGAAGATATTTAAAAACTAAATTTAAGTGATTGATTAATTTTTTTTTTTTGAGGGAAAGTGATTGATTAGTGATAAACAATTGACTTGTGTGTGAATTATACGCTCCAACATCACTCTTTAGCGACTATATTGTATTTATTTTTTATGTCAAATATATTAAAAATACCTTAATTTTCATAATTTGTAGTGACATGCATTTATGTCTTCTGTATTTGTATAATAAATTATAATTATTTCCAACAGCTTTTGTTCAACTTTTGTTCAAGCTTGGTCTCTTTGATTTGCATCATCTAGCATGTGGAAGTGGAAGAGTCTTAAACATATAGTATAGTTATTTTTATTTTATGTTTATTTAGATGTGGTAAATATATAATTTATTAAGATGTTTTGGTTATTTAAGGAATATTATATTTGCTTTTCGTTTTTGAGCTTAGATAAACTTGTTTTCCCTAATTTTTATACCCTTGTGGTGTATTCATGAATTAATCTTCTTCATCTCTCGATTCAATGGCTAGAGTTATCACATCATTCACCCCAATAATAAAAATCCGACTTACAACTATTTACATTGAAATTCTTAAGCCCTAAATTATTAGCAAGAGTAACATCATTATAAAGCTAACACCAACGAAGAGTGATTGAACAACTTGTACCAGAAAAGAAAAGGGAAACTTTAGAATAAAAATACATTTTTTATCATCAGAGACACAATCAAATGCATACGAATGAAAATGCAAGTGAATCAAATGGACAATTAATAAAACATGCAAATGGACAAGACGAGCGACATGAATGAAAGGAAATAGATAGGATGATGAACAAATGAAATAAAATGGGTCCAAATATTTGTTTTTGGAAATGAGAGGTTTTGGAAGCTTATGGGAGGATACCGATGAACAAGAAGACTCGAGACTTTATAAAGGGTGAAAAATGAGGGTAAAATAAGGGGGATCAATAAATTCATCCACGACACACCCTTTAACACACTAACTTAACAATATGGCCAACATCATATAATTACAAGGATTTTTTTTCTTCCTATTCACCAAATTCAAATACCAAAATGACCATCGCTAATAATTTCATGAACAAAGACGACGATTTACTATAAAAACTATGAATTGGAATGAGGTGTATGTTTAAACAAGAAATACTAACAATTTGTTAACGATTCTAAACAAAATTTGATCTTAAAAATGGTGTGTTAACACATTAAAACTTAAAAATAAATAAATATTTTTTTTTACATAAAATGTATAAATTACTCATCTTTTTGAATCCATAAACAAAAGGGCATGTGAGTAGAGCATTACCCTTGATCACTTATAGTCACGAGGATTTCTTTTTAGACCCCTTAATATTTCTTTTGGCTGAAAAATGTCCTTCACAAGTTATCTACCGAAAATATTAAAATTTTAAAAAATTCTCTTCGAAAATTATCTTCCGACTATTTTAGGAGTTTAAGAAACATTGAGGGTCTAAAAAGAACTTCTTTATAGTCATAGACTCATTATTAATGTGATGCCATTTAACATGGGAAAGGTGAATCATTTCCCACCATAGAAAAGGATAATTTTGACTTACAAGTGACATTAAACAAGTTGCATGTAACTTTGTTTGGTATTTTTGTTTAGACAAACAAACTTTAATAAGATATTAAATTAAACTTTGAATTACACCTCCCATTTGAAAAAACACTACTATCTACACCACCAAAATTCTCTACTGCAATAATATATTTATCTTGAAATATTTTTATTTATTTCAAAGTATTTTTTCTTTTTAAAATGATAAATGTGATATATGAATTTGTTGATATTTTTTTAACTGAACTTATTTAACTTTTTTTTAACAAATAAACGATATTCATTTAAATTGAACTTATGTAACCTGATTACCACTAACGTACTTGTATGTCTGTTTTATATATAGATATGGAATAAATAATTTTTATTTTATTTTCATTGAAAACAAATTTTTTTTGTCTGAGCAATTATTGAAAACATATTATCTATTTAAAATTGTATACATATATGAAACGGAAAAAAATAATGGTAAATATATATAAATGAAGATAAACATACCATTCTATTTTTTGTTAAACAGGTTCCAATTTACATAATAGCACAAACAATTGGTTATGATGACTCAACCACTCCAAGGGTGTAACTCTGCCTTATGGGTGGAGGTTATTGCAACATTCATCATCATATTTTTGGTTACAGTTTTGACATCTGAACTTCAATCAGTAAGTACTAATAAAGAAAGAAAGTTACATATTTATATATAACAATGGTGCCCCTTCTATGATAATTCAGAGAATGCGTCTTAAATAACTTAAATATTAAAATTAACTGTTAATTGTTTGCCTTTAATATTTTTTGATTCAAGGATAAGAAAAAAAATATAAAAAATTTCAAGTTCGGGGGGCATTTTGCAAATAAGTGTAAAACATCATAGGGGTATTTGCAAAACGTCATGTTGACTAACAAAAAATTTTGACGGAGGGGGTAAATTGATTAACGTTGTGCAATTTCAGGGGGGTAATTGAACTTTTGTTAATGTCAGGGGGTAATTGACGAAATTTGCAATTTCGGGGGGGTAATTGCCTATTCACCCCTTAGTGTTTTGGTTATATGCTATTTTAAAGAAACAAGCTTATAAGCTATTTTAATAAGCTATAAGCAGTTTATGGACATTATCAAACACAACCTTATGCTTTGCTTGCGAGTTTGGAGGGGTTCCAATAGAATGTTTTGGTATGGGCTTAATGATTTTTGGTTTAGTCACATAGGTCCATTAAATAAAATAACATCAACCTATATAATGTGGGGTCCCAATTTTTTAAAAATGTTTAAAACCAATAAGTTAACAAAAGGTTATAGGTAACCCATCTCAACCATTGAATATATTTATTAATATATTTATGGTCAAAACAACACCTTTCCCATGGTGAAAAATGGTTCACCTTTCCCATGTTAAATGACACCTATAAATGTATGTTTGGTTCCACTTTTAGAGAGACCATAATTAATTGTTAAAATGTAAAATTAATTTTGACATATTTGGCTGTTAACAACTATAATTGATTATGTATCTACAATTGATTCTATTTGAAGTTAAGATTTATAATTTTTAATTCTAAAATTGATTTCTAGACACAAATTTACATGAGACAATTACTTTTAACCGATATACAAAATAAATTTTATCAAAATTACGTTTAAGCCCCCGCGCACAAATTTTAGGCCCCGAGGCTGGGCCCACTTGTGAGAAAGAAAATTCTGGAGTGAACAAAAATCTCCCAACGAAATCAAAACCCCAAACGCGATTTTAGATTTTCCCCAATTCGATCAATCAAACATTGCAGAACCATCGATTCACGATTCGTTCCAATTGCAATGACGACACCACCTTCATCCTCATCATCTCAACCCCAATTCACATATTCCAACGCCCCTTACTTCCCCGTTCCCTTTCATCTTCAACAACCTGCAACCACCTCTCACTACGCCGCACCCTACGTCGCCACCCCCGCCGTGCAACTTCCTCAGCCGCCAATTGTCGGTCCCGTTCCACCTCCGGCTGCTTACTCCGTTCCGCAATATCAAGTTAGTTTTTTTTTTTTGTTGTCTTTTTCAATTGGGAAAATAGAATTTGATATCAATTTGATTTGATTGATTGTGTTGTGTGATTGAACAGGCACAGCAATTGTTTGAGAGAGATGCACAGATAATCACGCCGGAGGCTCTTGAGAATGTGAAGGCGGCAATTGCGAGTAGCGATGTTGAGCATAAAGCTGAGACGAAGAAGAAAGCGGTTCCTCGGAAAGCTGCTGGTCAAGCTTGGGAGGATCCTATTCTTGCTGAGTGGCCTGAAGGTATTGTGCTATTTTATCATCATGTTTATGTTTATGTTTATGTTATTGCTTTTTAATTAATTTCAAATTCCTTAATTTATTTATCTTTATGTATACTGGAGATTTGGTTGCAAGAGGTGGTAAGTATGTCAGTGACAAAGATTGATTTTGAATGAATTGATTTTAGTTAAAACCGAGTTGAAGAATAAATTTAAGTGTCAAAATATGTTTAGGGTGTGTTTGGATTGAGGGTTTATAAGGGGAAGGGAGGGGAGGGCTTACTTTTCTTTTTTAAATTACGGACATTATAAAATGATTTTTAGAAAATTGAATTAACAACATGATAAATAATCTTATAATACTTCAAAAATACTTAATTTTTTTAATTTTTTTTTTTTACATTGTTCGTAGTTTAAAAAATAAAAGTGAGCCCTCCCCTCCCAAACCCTCAATCCAAACACACCCTTAGAGTCAAAAGCTAAAAATCCTAGCTTTAAGTTAGAATCAATTCTAGACTCAAAATCAATTAAGCGTGAGGACATCCAAACATGTCATTATCTTGTTTCCTCCCTGTGCCTATATGGAAATTGTATTCTTGATTTTGAAGATCTACAACATACGAACATAGTGACTGATTGTGATACTTGGGAGCTAGGAAGGTTTTTAAATTTTGGTCTGTGAGTGTATGGTAGCAATCATGATATGTTCACATGTAAGGTAGATATAAAGTTTACAATCATTTTATGATGAGAAACAAGATATTGCAGCGTAGGTTATTTATCTTAGTGGTCTTTTGGTTGAATGTTAATATTATTAAAAAGTTTTTGAGCAATAGATTGTGAAATTAAAGTTGTTGGTGTAGGGACCTTAAGAATGTGTTTTTAGAGTTGAGTTTTGGAGGGGGAGCACTTTGGTAGGACATGTCTATATTTTGATTTGATATATATCTGATCTTTTTTGAATTTTTTTGATAGAACATGATAAATGATCATATAATACTTCAATCACAGTTAACACATTTTTAAAAATATTATAGTATCCTTAATTTAAAGAAGAAAAGGAAGCCCTTCTCTACCCACCAAAACTCTCCATCCAAACATGCCCTAAGTTTTATTTACCAGTCCCCAGTCTTTTTTGTTTATGGGCTTATGTGTTTTGGAAGTTGGCTCCCTGTTCTGTTTGTTTCATCTCTCTTTATGCCTCAATCATTACTGTTTTCTTGTAACTCATACACTTGGAGTTTAACAATTCCACTGATCCTCTCTTGTTCTTATGATATGCTCAATTCAATTGGCGATGGATTCTATTTTTTAGGAATTGCCATTATGTTTTTTGTGCAGAGATGTAGTGTCGCATTCTCTCTCTGTGACATTTACACAAGTTAGATAACTATTTATGGATTGATTTATCTTTACCCTTTGTATAATCAGACGATTATCGGCTCTTCTGCGGTGATCTTGGGAATGAAGTCAATGATGATGTTCTTTCGAAAGCATTCACGCGATTCCCTTCCTTTAACATGGCAAGAGTAAGTGGGTGTCTTATCTAACTGAAATTCTTTTATTATTTGTTGTGGTTGGGTTAGTTTTAGCATTTTGTATTTTCTTCTCAGATTTTTGTTTGAAGGGACAGACTTGTTAACGATTTGTGTATCGTAAGGTAGGTCCTGCTTCATAATCTACATTTTATCAGGCATTTTTTATGATTAAATTGATACATTATTTTGTCATCCCAGGGTTTCTTTCACCATTCATTGCTCATTGTTCACAAAGCAGGGGCACTTGAAAATATTAAATGGTGACATAGTTTAATGTGCTTGAATTTAAATGCTCAATTTGTTTTAAATTAGTGGTGTCTGTTATTTATTTTGTTTGTTATGGGATCTCAAAAGTCGGTTGGATTGGAGTCAGGTCGAGTTTCTGGTTTTGGTTACCCGTGTATAAATTTACAAGTTTGGGGACACATTAGTATCTTTCCCCTGGAAAGTATTGTGGAATTTGTTCAATAATACTCCCTCCAGTCCTATTTATAAGAAAATTTTTAAAAAAATTTTGGTCCTATTTATAAGAAAAAGTTACAACTTAGAGGTACATTTATTGCTTAAAAGACATTTCTAACCCTAATTTAGTGGCGGTCTTTTCAATATTAGTGGGTATATTTAATACTTCACAAGTTTTTATGAGGGTATATTTGTAAAAACATTCAGAAAGTTACAACAATCAATGACTGTCTTGGTTTTGATGATTTTTGGTTTTTCTTCTTATAATAATAAGGACCGGAGGGAGTACGATCCTGTTTGGATAAACACCTCAATTAAGCACTTATACCGTAAATGTTTATCATGCAAGTGTTTTTGTATAAGCTATAAGTCAATTTCATAAGCTATCATGGAGAGCTTATGTAAATAAGTTGAAAACGACTAATGAACTCATAAGCTGTTTCCATAAGCTCTACCAAACAGTTTCACTAGTGTTTCTGCCAGCATAGAAGCTCAAATATGAAATAAGTCAATCCAAAAAGGCTCATATGGCAATAAGGATTCAAATAATGTGTTGGCAAAAGGGTTTTTAAGTGTGGCATTGAAACATTCCCACCCATAACGAGGGATAGGTGAGACTCAGTTCTTTAGAGTGTCCACCAGAGATAAGGGTGCTTTCAAAATTCATTTGTGATGAGAAAATTGGTTATATTATATATAGCAGTTATTGAAGACGTGAGCTGAAAATTTAAACATAACTCTGTTTGTTGACTGATTATTGAGCCAAGGTATTTCCTTTCCTAGTGGAATATGTGAATAACGAATAATCTGCATTTTACATCAAGTCTGGAAATTTGAAGCTAATCAAAGCCTTCATTCTGGGTTACTTTATGTATCGCCGTTATTTACAGAAATATAATTAATTAATAAATAAATGAACATGTGTTTAGTAGCTCATGCTGTGACTTAAAATTTTATTGACTTATTTTTAAGCTTATAAAAAATAGCTTATCCAAATAATAAAGTTTTTCTGTTAATTCATAAGTTCTCACTAATGAAAATTGTATCTTCATAAGCTGTTTTTCATAAACAACCTTGACAAGCTTATGAATAATACATAAAAGCTTATTTACTTGCATAAATTGTTTTACGTAAGCTCAAAAATAAGTCAATCCAAAACAGACCCCTAATTTCATATGAAGAACTTATGTTTATGACAGTCTGTCCATTATTTTTAATTTTCACATTTTGCCTGTCTGCTAAGTGCTAACTAGCCATGTGATTATTATTTGCAAATATGTTTGTGGTGCATGTATTTACTTTGTAATTTGTTGTGATTAAGGTATCTTTGATCTTGTCTAGGTTGTTAGAGACAAGCGAACTGGAAAAACAAAGGGCTATGGATTTATAAGCTTTGCCAACCCTGCTGACCTTGCTGCTGCTCTTAAAGAAATGAATGGTCAGTAATTTGCAGACTTCTATGAACATCTTTTCTCTCATTATGTCGTGCTATGTCATGTCTAAATATCTGCTTTGGTTCAATTTTCAATCGTGTAATGCTAGATAATATTGACTTTTTAGTTAGGGATATAGGTTTGCCAAAATCAACAAGGAAGCTGCTGCTCTTTTAATTATTATTATATCATGTCTAAATATATATGCTTTGATTCAGTGTAAATATACTGACTTGAATTAGAATCTACAGCAAGGTTTGAAATTATCAATTTAGAAATATTAAGTTTGAAAATTCTATGCAGACATAATCATACACACAATTGCATATAAATGGGTTATGAATTATATGATGGAAATTTGTTTCTTTTATACATAAATAAATGGATTTATGGCACATCCAATCCCATTGTTGAATTCCGTCATTGAGAGGCAATAAGAAGCAAGGTCATTGTTGCTCAAATGACAATTTACCATAGATGATTGGTCACACAAGACAAGATAGGATTAAGAATGATATTATCAGCAAGAAGGTAACAGGAGTTCCTATCGTAGGAAAGCTGACATATTCTTGTTCTTGGTGGTTTGGACATGTGTAGAAAAGGTCCATAGAAGCACCTTCACTGTTTAGTAAGAGTTAAATCATTAAACGTAGTTTGGAGTTACATGCTCTATTTTTTTTTTTATGACCCATGAGACATTATGTCGTCATGTGATCTAAATAACTGATCTCATCTATAGTTGGAAGGTGCTTTGGGTGTTGTTGTAGTAGGTAGAGATGATTGTGTTCAATGTAATAACATATGTACCCTGACTTCAATATCTTGGTTTCAGGTAAGTACGTCGGAAATCGGCCAATAAAACTACGCAAGAGTAAGTGGAGGGAGAGAACTGATTATGATGCATTGGAGAAACAGAAGGTAGCAATTTTTTTTGTATATGATTTGAAATTTGTCAATGCATTTTCTTGTATGTCCAACTTAATTCCTTTGTTGTTTGCGTTGCAGAACCATATTCAGAAGAAGCCAAAAATGTCAAGAAAGAGTATTCTGCACAAGTGAAAATAGGCCAGAATATGTATAAATCGGGTTATCAAATAGAACATCGTTTTCAAATGATCTGTGTTTTAATTTGAAATGTAATTCTAATGTAACAAATTGAAGGTTCGCCTTTAGATTTTCTTTCCCAAGAATGTGCTATTTAAAGATGTGTAAACCTCTCGATAGGTTATGCCTCAGGCCACTTAATATATTGACAAATATTTTTTAGATACCATACTGACGAGTTATTGGTTTATTTTGCCACTTCCTTATGTCACGATGAGTATTTTATACCCTTTGAATGCTGTTCCAAAGTTTTTAAAAATTGAGTATATTTTGTTGGTTTTAAAAGTTGTTGGTGAGTCCAACGAAGACAAATCATTTCAAGTGAAGTTTGTTTTTAATTAAGAATTCTTCTTCAAAGTCTAATAAAAATGTTACAATTTAGCTTTAATATCTTTTAGTTGTCTCCTTGGTAATCCTGACAAGTTAGTTTTCTTTAGAAGTTTATTGCGTGAATTGGGCATGTAATGTGTAGTCTATTTTAACTTGCAAATGTAGAAGTTTAACTTGCAAATGTATAAAATGGAGTTTACACATAGTTGTAGTCTATTTTAATGATAATAGAATTTAACAAGGTTTTCATACTTATGTGAGTTAAAAAAATCTTTCCAAAGGTTCTTGGTCAAACCGATTATGAAATTTATCAAGAATCATTTCAAATCTCAGTCACGATTACATTTTTTATCAAAAATTTTTCATAGTAAAGGTGATCATTGATCTTCATATTCATGTTCTAGTCTTTTCACTTTGTAAGTTTATAATGTCCCTTTTATTCTTGATTTGTGTTTTTCCATAATACGAGTCAAGGCTCCAGCACCATACGAGAGGAAGACATCACATCTTCACACAAAATCTTTATCTTAGATGTTGGAGTGTGTGCGAGAGCGCATGGAGCAACTACAAGTCAATGCTCGTGCACACGAGCGAGAGAGACACCGCATCTTACACAAATCTTAAATCATTAAGTATATGAGTTACTTATCTTATATATCCAACATTGAACACATTCATACTTGATGTAAGATTTACCACTTGCTCATTGACTAAACCAAATTAGAGCTCTAATACCACTCGTTGGAGAGTCGGGTAAAATACCAAGTGTATCAAAGGGCCAATATTCTAGGACATCAAGAGATGGATTAATTACTAGTTACTTACAAACCTATTTGAATTCAAGACAAACAAAAAAGCCAAATCTATTTGTATTTGAAGGGCTATTTAGCAAATTTTAACAATAAAAAACACAAAAACCAAACGATGCGGCTGCCGCTTTAGCAGAAACTGGCTGAAGTCGCACCCACCCCAACTCAACGCAGTTGCCCACCTCTGCCACAAACAAACTCCGTCCAGGTTTTTCCTGAAACTATGATTTACTTGTATTTAGATTTGTATTTCATTTCGGTATTTCTCGTGTCTTTGTTATTATTATACTTATCGTTAGGGTCTTTAATTCTTACAAGGGGCCTTGGGATTTATATATATTTTCCAAAAGTTAGGCATCATTGATTCTCATAATATTTTAAATCTTTTCTTTCATTAGATAGATGGTAAATGAACCACTTACACCAGACATGACACAGACACGCCGACATCGCTAACAATTTGAGAAAATCATTCAATCTAGTGTAATTAAATGCGTCGGTGTCGTGTCGGTGTTGGACACGTCCGAAGAGTGTTCGTGTTTCATACATTTGTAGCAACAAACATACGTCTTATTTTGAACTTGTTTTTTTGTTTTTAGGATGATAAGGTCAACATTACATTGTCTACACATATCTGTGTATTGGGCTTAATCGAGCTAGGTATATATATCTAAAAGTATGCTGATTAGAAATGTTTTTGGACTTAGAGATTCTAAATAAATATATCTTATCTTTGCAGCTTGAGAGACTCCAATCAGTATATCTTAACAGTAAAGATGAGTTATGCGACGTCTTTCCAAAACAAGGGTTTCAACTTTCACTCTTTCAATCCTCGTAACAATAAGGGGAGTTGTGTTTTTAGTTTAAGGAAAAAAATCTATACTTTGCACCAAATTCCTTTCGGTCATTATAGATGTTGCTCGTCTTGGAAAGGAGTGCGGCGTAGAAGTTTGTACGCTACCGTTTTAAGTGATAGAGTTGATGAAGTTGATCATGAAGATTTGGGCTTTGAAAGTAATACTGGCAAAAGGGTAGAATCTAGTGAACTAGTGGATTCAGTCATGTCTTTCAACTCTTCAACTTTGTCAGAAGAGGGACAGTTTGTCAGAAACAGTGAATTGGTCAACAATAAGATTCTGCAGAGTCTCTGCAATAGAGGGAAGATAACAGCTGCAGCAAGATTGGTTGAGGTTATGGCACGTATAAGTCAAATACCTCATTTCCCTTCTTGCGCAAATTTGATTCGAGGTTTAATCAGAATTGGTCAGGTAGACAAAGCTTGCAAAATCATGAATACGATGGTTATGTCTGGTGGTGTTCTTGATACAATTACATTCAATGCGATTATTGGAAGCCTTTGTAAAAGAGGCCATTTAAAATCTGCTCTTGAATTTCTTGAAGGTATGAGCTTAAGTGGTTGCTTACCAGATGCAATTACTTATAATACCATAATTCATTGCATATTTGATAAAGGAGATCCCAATTTGGCTGTTAGTTTTTGGAAGGATCAGTTGAGAAAAGGGTTCCCTCCTTATTTGATTACCTACGCCTTGCTTGTTGAACTGGTTTGCAAACATTGCGGGGCTTCTCGAGCTCTTGAAGTATTGGAAGATATGGCAAGGGAAGGTTGTTGTCCCGATGTCGCTATGTACAATTCTCTTGCAAGTTTTAGTTCTAAACAAGGAAATTATAAAGATACTGCTTTGGTTATTTCCAACCTTCTATCTCGTGGGATGCAACCAAATGTTGTGACATACAATATCCTCATCCACTCTCTTAGTCTCCATGGGTATTCCGATGTAGTTGATGATATTTTGAAGATTATGAATGAGACTTCTATTTCACCTACAGTTGTAACGTACAATGTTTTGTTGAATAGTTTATGTAAATCTGGATTTCTAGATCGTTCCATAAGCTTATACATCAAAATGGTTTCTGAGAATTGTTTACCAGACCTTGTAACTTACAATACTCTTCTTAATGCTTTATGTAAAGAAGGGTTTATTGACGAGAGCATTCAATTACTTCACTCTTTGTCTGGTACTAACTGTTCTCCTGGATTGGTGACTTATAACATAGTAATCAATGGGTTGGCTAAAATGAGATCTATAAAATCAGCAAAAGAAATGTATGGGGAAATGGTGGAAAAAGGAATTGATCCTGATTATATTACCCACAGTACTTTGATATGGGGTCTTTGCCAGGTATATCAATTCGAAGAAGCAGTGGAGATATTGAAAGTGATGCATAGGATAGGACAAAAGATTAAAGGTTATGCTTATAAACGTGTTATCCTAGGACTGTGTGAGCAAAAGAAGCTTGATATTGCGATTCAAGTTCTAGACTTGATGGTAAAAGCTCAATGCAATCCAGATGAGAAAATATATTATACTTTACTTAAGTCTGTTGCTAACGAGGGTATGGTAAAAGAGGCTAATGATTTGCATCAGAGGTTGGTCGAGTTGAAGATTCTAAAAGACGGACGTTTGATAGTAGGAGCTCACACTTAGATTGGCCAAACTCAATACTTCTTCTGGCCATGTACAAATTATATATTCCTATCAGGTGATTCTTTTCATTCTTTTTGTTTGATTATAAATGTGTGATTCCGATCCTCTCCTATTTAGATAGGTTTTATCCAATTTCTTGATTGTGAGAGCAGTACCTACATGTTCAAGTTAAATGATGACTACCTCAACAAATGTTGTATTTTTTTATTTTTTTTTTGACTCAGCAAAATTTATTGGAACATGATACCTGTACAAGTCATACAAAGATAATCAACTTTATAAGACGTACAAATGTCGCATGCTTTTGCATTGATGTTTTTTTTTTATGTTTCATGTTGTTGTTTATTTTAACAACAATGTTTAGTAGTTTGTGTTATTTAACGGGAGAATTGAACTCATAATGACTGCTTTATCACATCAACCCCGTGTCTCTTCCTTCAAACCAACCATCCACCTTATAACTCCTTGTTTCTTGTTATTGTTATTTTGGTGCAGCGACTTCTGTAATTATTCGAACTGAATATTGTTATTTTGGTGCAGCGATTTCTGTAATTATTCGAACTAAAAAATGTGTAATAGTAATGACCAAGTCTTTAAGTTTTGTGCTTCTAGTTCATTTTATTTTTGGCGGAACTAATTTTTTATTCTATCAAACAAAAATTGTGTTATAATGATCGTTACCTGCTACCATGTGATTTTTTATCAGGTGTTCTTGTAGTTGTTTTTTCTTTTATGTAATGTATCACAATTATCATGGTATCTCTATTTTTTTCTTTCCTCTTTGAAAACTAGAAATAACATTGTAACTTGCATGTTTAAGGTTGCTGATTTTACTGTGCCTTTGTCAATGTCAGGAAAGCTTGTTTGGTTGGGTACCCACCTATGTATTGCAATGTTCAATAGTATCAGGAATCAGAACTTGCCTCTGGGTTAAATTTGGACTATGGTAGTTGGCATACATGTTTTCATTGCTGGTTATTTGACTATCTGTAATGTCAATTTAATTTCCATATTTGCAGATTGTTAATTAACTCCGATATTGTAAGTTGACGTGTTTGTTGTGCTTATGTTGGTTTTGGTATTTCTAAGTTCATCTATATTGAATTCTTTTGGAGCTTATAATCAAACTGTTTATCATCTAAAAGGGAGTGAAGACAATCATCATACAATTATTACGATTTTTGGAGATTGAATAGAAGAAGAAACGCCTTTGGGGCTATTGGTTTAAAATTAAAATTGCGCAGCTTGTGATTCTTCTATGGTAATAGAAGATAGATGCTCAAATAAAGGTTCTAGTGCAACTTGTGATTCATCTTTTTTTTTTATTTTTTGAATTATCTGGCTGCAAAACCACAAAGTGCGGAGAATAAGGATATCGTAGGTTCAAACACATGTCCCAACACATCAAATGTTACTGCAGTCAGGGACAAAGATAGAAGAGGGACCAAAAGAGGTTATGGCCCCCAAATCTTTTTAAATTTTGTTTATACAATGCTATTGTATTTCTTGGTTCATGTATTTTTAGAGGTTCTTGGTTATGTTTTTTATTTGTTTGTTAAACTTTATATAATATAGTATAATTTGTCTTCTATTTAGGTAACATGTTGGGCTTTACACAGTTTTTGGGCTTAATTGTACCAATCATTAACTAGAATACTTAGCAAGGAAAAAAGTGAGATTTTGTCTACAAGTTAAACAGGAACCCTAATCATCAACTAGCATCTCAGTTTTTGTTTCCTCATTGGAATTTCGCTCAGAAATTTCGCTGATTGTCTGTGATTGTTTACACAATCTAAATCATTATCAATGATGCATTGCACATGATTTCATTATGAACTCATACTCCCTTTGCCTTTTAGCTTTTTCATATTCTTCTGCTACTGTTCCAAAGTTGTTTTAGTCTCGTCATTCTCTAATAAACCTCAAAGTTCAGATCTTTCATCCTTGTTTCTCTTGGCTTATTGAGCATAATTTTTAGATTCAAGTTTGCAGATCTTTTTTTTAGATTCAAGTTTGCAGATCTTTTCTAAAAAGATTGTGTTTCTTCTTAAAAGAAAACCAACGTTAGGAAGAATTTTTTAATTTTTTACTGAAATTGTATAAATAAAAGTCTCTGAAGCATGAGTACTTGAAACATGGTGAAGCATCCGTACCGGGTACATGTACGATACTTGTACCATATGTATCCAACCGTACCCATTTTTACTTGGTTGATTTGTTTGTATTAAGTGCAGCAAACACGTTGGAAAAATAGCTAAACTTATTTTGTTTTTTTATTGTATTTCAATTATATATCTTGCTTTTGATGAAAATAGTTGAGGAGGCGGATAAAAAATGCAAATCTATGAAACAACATGTTGATAGAAGTGTGGTTAAACAAATGATTAAAATACAAATTGTATTACACTAATTTTTTTTAACAAATTAAAATGGAATGAGATTAATCAACAAGGCAAGCAATCTCTTCCACATAAGGTGTGCCAAGGAGAAACTTTAAAGTTCAATAAAAAAACCACAAGAAAAACACAATTAACCCGCACCCAAACAATCAAAGGGGCATTGCAACCAGTCATAAGAACCTACAAATACATTAGGGATCTATTAGGGATCTTTGCATTCAGCCACATTTTTTTTTTTAATTTTAATTTTTTTTTTTCTAAACATGTTTTTACAACAACAGTAAATTAGTAACTCATTTGATTATTATTTATTTATTTTTATATTTTATATCAACGTATCCATAACATCATTTTTAAAAATTGCCCTATTACGTACGGAACCTATGCATCATCATAGATTAAAGTTAATCTCTTTAAACAATTGCCTAAATCTAAACCATATGCTGTCAAGTTAAGATATTTCCGGTTCAAAAAAATAGTTACGATATTTCATTTCTGTGGTGCTCAATTTTTCAAGTCACTGAGTAACAATTAAATACAACCTCTATGCAAATTTGAGACAACATACACTCGATAATAACATGTTTGTCAAAAGAAAATATCAGTTTGATATTTGTCTAAACTTAAATCGGGAGCAATAAGTTGGTACTCATGAAATTGAATTGAACAAAAATCTTATTGAGAAGACCTGCCCAAATCAATTTTATACCCAAAAAGTTAGTTCATTCTGATGATAAAGCAAGCTCATTTTGCGCATCAAACACCGGAAATATTTTCTGAAAATGTATGAACGACTCTTCTGAAATTGCATCCATATTAACAAGAACGTTAGCCAGCTCCATCGCGTCATATCGCCGTCCAGCAAAACCAATCCCTTGGATCAACAGTCTGTAAGTGGTTTCATTTGGCAGACATCCTATGTTAACCATAGCAGCCAGCACTTCAATAGCATCTACGATTCTTTCCAGTTTGCACAATCCAAGAAGAACAGTATTGTAACTAATAACCGTCGGCTGACAGTTTTGAGTCTCAAACATATCAATCAACAACTCAATTGCCTGATCCACCAATCCATCTCTGCACAAACAAGATATAAGTGAATTATAAGTGATCACATCAGGATCAATGCCATTACTTAACATCTCCAAAATCATCCTTAACGCTCTAATTTTATCGCCACTACTCCACAATGCACCAAACAATGTATTATAAGAACCTGCATTTGGAGGACAACCCACTTCACCAAGTTTCTCAAAGATATTCAAAGCCTCATCAGCATTTCCATTCTTACACAAAGATGCCAAGATTGAGTTATAGCTAAGAATATCAGGCAAATGACCACCTGATATCATGTCATCCAAAAACGCAATAGCCAAATCCACTTTTCCCCTTCCACAATAATTGCCAATCAAAATATTATAAGTAACAACATCAGGCTCAAAACCTCTCTTTTTCATTCTATCAAGCACCTTATTAGCATGTTCAACTCTATCAGCTTTACAAAACCCACTTATAACTGCATTATAAGCAAAAATATCAGGCTCACCGTGCATTTCAAGAATCTCCATAACCTGAAGCGCTTTTTCGATCTTTCTCAAATTAAAAAAACCCTTGATCAATTTAGTACAAATAATAACACTAGGTTTATAACCACGAATAACCATGCGTTGAAGAAGGTATAAAGATTCATCGTAGTTAGCTGATTTGCAAGATATGTTTAGGGTTTTCAACAAATTGAAGTCTCGGAAATCGTAGTTTTGGTCGTGTATTGTTTCATTGAAGTGGATATGTTGTTGTTGTTGTTGTTGTTTGTTGTTTCTTCTTAGGTTGTTGTTGTTGTTGGCTTCGTTTTGAAGTGGAATTGAGAAAGTGATGAAGGTGTTGGGTTTTGAATGGCGAGAAGTGTGGTTTGGGTGGATTCTGAAATTGAGAGTGTTAGAGAGGAATTCAGTTGAAAATGTTGACATTGATAATGTTGTTGTTTGTGGTTGGAGTTGCAGATTCATGGATTGAATTGAGTTTGGAGAAAGTGTGCGGTTACGGATAAGAGACTGGAACCAGATGTTTACGCTTACGGCAACTGGGGGTATTTTATTTTCAATTTCTACTTCTTTTTTTTTATTCTGAATTAAATAAATATTACTATTAATTAAATTTACTAAACATGTGCAATATTGCATATGCCACACAAACTCTATTAAATAATTACTTCCACTGTTTTTTTTAAGTGTCTTTTTAGAAAATTAACACCAAAATAACGATGTGTATTTTTTCACATTTTCTTCCTATTATTTATACCTCTTTCTTAATCCACCAATAAATTTCTATTTCATACACTTGATCTTTCCAATAAATTTAATATGTTATGTTTCTTCTGTAATAAACAATTATTATCTTTTTCTCCAACAAATTCCTATTTTTTTACGCACTCTCTCTATCAAAACAAACAATTGTCAATTTTCTAAATATTATGCACATCTTTTTAATTATTGTAAGTCAATATAAAAATTATTTCAACTTCAAATTTATCAAAAGTTAAGAAAAAATAACTTTCTTCCAACTCCTTTAAGAAAAAATTAACTTTCTTCCAACTCCTTTAATCAAAGTTAGGGTTTCAACTAATGCTAGAGTCACACTTGAAATTTTTAACAATTGTTACTCATCTTATTTATAGAATTTTAACTCTTCTTGAAACCATTGTTTGGAACAAAATTTTGTTTAAAATTGAAGATAACAAGAAACAAATTTTGTTTTAAAAAAACAAACAAACTTTGTTTAAAAAAACAAACTTTAATTTTCCAAATAGATATCATTAATTAGTTTTACTGAAAAATATAAAAGTAATTGACAAAAGGTATAATTGACAAGTCATAGCTTAAAATATCAAAAAGACAGTTAAATAGGAACGAAAAATTCACCCTAAAAAGACACTTAGAAAGGAACGGAGGGAGTGTATAAGAATTATCTATGATAAAATAGTGTATATATAAATTAAATAATCTATTCAATGCAATTATGTGTATACAAATAATAATAAAATGGTGATTTTATAGCTCTGAAACCTTAAAAATTCCATCAGGACCTGAATGGTTGTTCCAAATTTTGAATTGATTAAAATTAAAAAATATTCATTTTTATAAGCTGAGGTTCTGTTTTTATATAAAAAAATAATGTTTAAGAAGAGTTGCTTCATATGTTTGTTAGAATAAATGATTTAGAATTTGTTAGAAATCAATATGTGGTTTTTGCTTTGGATAGGAACTAGTCAAATGGATTTTTGCGGTATCGAAGAATTTGATTTAGATATCCATATGTTTGCTTTGATTTAGAAATTCAAATGGATTTTTGTGGTATCAGAGAATTTGATTCAGTTGCTTCATATGTTTACTTGAAATCCATATGTTTGCTTTGATTTAGAATTTGTATCAGTATCACAGAAAAGGAAGGAGAGTTTGTAGCAGCAGCGCGTAGGCTTTTTATGTCATTAAAGAATTGTTTTTTCCAAACGATTTAATCACAGCCATTGATTTATGTTTTCCACATGTCACACATCTAGGACTTGAAATGTGGTAAATTGAGGAAGTCTAAATGGAGCAAAGATGGACTCCTTCAAGAGTTACCATAGCAGGAACAGAAGCATTGTTACTCTCTTCTTGAATCACCAATGAAAACACTTTGTTCAATGTAGGAAGAGGATCCATTAAGAGAACTTGAGTTTTAACATCTGAAAATTGTTCATTAAGACCAGTAAGAAACTGAATAATCTGATCTTCAACTCTGTAGGTTTTTGGTACTCTTACAACATCACACTTGCATGGAAAGGGACAATGACAGTTGGGAAGGGGTCTATGTGAATGCAATTCTTCCCACAAAGCTTTCATCTCTGTGAAATAGTCCAATGCAGATTTAGTACCTTGCCTAAGAGTGTTCAGTGAAGATCTCAATTGAGCAATTCAAATTCTATCAACTTTGGAGAAACGTTCTTTTAAATCTTCCCAGACATTGAAAGCATTATCATGAAAGACAATAGTTTGTGCAATTGAGTCTGAAACCGAATTTATCAACCAAGAATGAACAAGGTGATTGCATCGTTCCCATGCATTACGGTTCAAATCATCAATATCAGGCACAAGAAGAGTTCCATTGACGAAGGGAAGCTTGTTTTTAGCACCTAAAGCACACTACATAGAACGACTCCATGCGAGGTAGTTAGAACCATTGAATTTGGGTGAAACGACAACAAAATTTGGACCTTCACTTGGATGAACATAATAGGCAGATTCGGAATCAGATTGTTGTTGTTGATTGTTGTTGCGAGCCATAAGAAACAGAGGATGCAACAATGGCGAAAAAGGAATCAAGAAGAAAAAGATGAATCAAAGGTTCAGAAAAGTGAAAATTGAGTGAATCAAAACTCAACAACGAAGAAGAACACAAAGCTTCTTCACAAAATCAACAAAGAAAGTTGCGAATTGAGCAACGAAAATGGCGGAAAAAGAAGGAAGAAGATGAAGATTCAACAAAGCTTCATCCACAAGGCACAACGGAAAACGATTACAAGGACCGTAACAAACTTTCCCTTGAGGGAAAATCTAATACCATATTATGAAACTAGAAAAATGAATATTATTGCTTAATGATTCAATAGTTACAAGACTATTTATAAGGAGTTGCATGTGTACCATAACAAACTATGGTAATGCAGTAGCTTATAATACAAGTAACTAAGCTAAACACTATGACTTAGAGTCCAAGTCATCTCTATGAAAAGTGTCATGTAACATTTGGCCTTCTATTAACTAACCTCACATGAATTATCAATAATATAATGGTCATAGGATGCGTTTTTAGAAGGATCATATATATGGTTCCCGATATATGTCCTCACCAACCTGCCCCACGGTGAAGATATTTCCCCATTATAAGTTTTTTCTTTGACACATCCTCGTTATGACAATGGTTAGCGTCGAAACTTCTGAACAAGCTGCGACAATTCTTGCCTGAGGCTGTACATGCTTGCTTCCATTGTTAATCTTTAACTAATGATGGGATTTTTTCTTGCTTGGAACTGGCACGACCCTGCGCATTAATGATTTCATTTCGAAACTTTATCATTATAAGCTTATTACCAATGCAGAGATTTTATCAAAGATTCTCTTGACGATTTTATTAAAGGATTCCACTGCAACGTTTTGGAACCTCCGTTATTGTTTTGATTGGATTATGGAGTGTCCATCATGGCTTATGAATTGTTGAGAACCATATTGAGTCTCTCGTATTTCATAGCCGGTCTCTAACCTGTTATAGTTGAGATCCTTAGTCTCATAACGATACAAGTTGGCAGGTCTAAGTAAATCACATACATATACTGGGAAGCTAATTCCAACTCGATTTTTTTTGCTATATACTTCAAGGGCACTCGTTAACTTGGATTGCTTTTTTTGCTATATACTTCAAGGGCACTCGTTAACTTGGATTGCTAAGAAAGCTGATGATTTGCCCCAATTTTTTGTACATAGTTCGTATTTAGGTTTTTTATTATATGAGAATATGTACTTTCGCATCTTTCTTTTTGATAATAGGTTTGAGAGACTAAGCTTTCAAAGAGGATCGAAGAATTAAAGATTCACTAAGCGAGCTGGAAATGGCTTAGCGAATAAAAGTCAAAAAGTTTGAACGAGAACATGGCAAGTGATTCACCAAATGAGCATATGAACGACTTTACGAAATCAATTCAAAAGATTTCGAAGTTATGAAGAGCAAAAATCTCTAAGCGATCTAATACAATGGTTTAGCGATTTATGGCGGTTTAAACGACTCTGGGTAAATCTAGCAAAGACTTCACCATGAAGAAACGTCAATTCGCTAAGCGAGCATCAATCTGCTTATCGATTTCACACTTACTGTGCATCTATAAATAGAACTCAACTTCACTTTTTGAAAGAGATATTGAGAGAGATGTAGAGAAAACAGAAAATACACATCAACAAAGGTGGAAAGACAAACAAGGTACAATTGATTAAAATATGAATAGTAGTATTATACTATTTTTTTTATTACACGATTTTTTCTAAGCATGTTTTTACAACGACAGTAGTAATTCACTTGATTTTTTTATATATATATTTTATATTAACGTACCCGTAACTTCATTTTAAAATTTGCCTTATTACGTACCGGTATCTATGCATCATAGATTTTTTTTTAATTGCTAAATTTTACGAAGCAGAACTGAGGTGTAAGACACACCTAGAACGCAAACAGAAAAACAGATTACAAAGGGCACAAGCTCTAAAAACACAAGCACCAAAACTCCTATACGGCAAAGGATAGCCTGCTGCTCTAACAGCTAACCAAAGCACTCACACAGGCTTAGCAAAAGCACTAACAGCAGCTGTGCAAGGCCAAACAGCAGTGGTTTTAGCAGCAGAAGGAACTGCCGCGCACCACACCAGGAAAACAGCACCTGCAACACCAGAACAACAAAAATAGCAGCAAGCAGAAACACAATAGCAGCATCACAGAGACAGCAACCAATACCCCTATCTGCGGAAACATTCTCTTGGGTTCCAAATCCACTCGTAATAAAGAGCAGGCGTACTCTTCAACCGCGATACGCTCCACCTCCACGAAAGCACCTTGATCTCATCCACCAACTCCTCCTAAATACTAATGATCTCTTTAAACAATTGTATAAATCTAAACCATATGCTTTCAAGTTATGATATTTCCGGTTAAAAAAAAAGTTATAATATTTCATTTCTGTGGTGTACAATTTTTCCAAGTCACTGGGTAACAATTAAATACAACCTCTATGCAAATTTGAGACAACATATACTCCATAATAACATGTTTGTCAAAAGCAAATATCCGTTTGATATTTGTTCGAACTTCAAACAACCTTTTAAACAACAAATCGGGAGCAATAAGTTGGTACTCATGAAATTGAATTGAACAAAAAAAAAAAAATTTAAACAAGCCAAAATGGAATTATATTAACACTGCTATAGCATTCCCCACAGCACAAGGCGTGCCAAAGAGAACACTAAAAAATTACAGGCAGTTCAAGGATAAAAAGTTAGTTCATTCTGATGATAAAGCAAGCTCTTTGTGCGCATCAAACACCGGAAATATTTTTTGAAAACGTTTGAACGAACCTTCTGAAATTGCATCCATATTAACAAGTAAGTTAGCCAGCTCCATCGCGTCATATCGCCATCCAGCAAAACCAATCCCTTGGATCAACAGTTTGTAAGTGGTTTCATTTGGCAGACATCCTTTGTTAACCATAGCAGCCAGCACTTCAATAGCATCTACGATTCTTTGCACTTTGCACAATCCAAGAAGAACAGTATTGTAACTAATAACCGTCGGCTGGCACTTTCGACTTTCAAACATATCAATCAACAACTCAATTGCCTGATCCACCAATCCATCTCTGCATAAACAAGATATTAGTGAATTATATGTGATCTCATCAGGATCAATGCCATTACTTAACATCTCCAAAATCATCCCTAATGCTCTAATTTTATCGCCACTACTCCACAACGCACCAAACAATGTATTATAAGAACCTGCATTTGGAGGACAACCCACTTCACCAAGTTTCTCAAAGATATTCAAAGCCTCATCAGCATTTCCATTCTTACACAAAGATGCCAAGATTGAGTTATAGCTAAGAATATCAGGCAAATGACCACCTGATATCATGTCATCCAAAAACTCAATAGCCAAATCCACTTTTCCTTCTCTACAAAGAGCAGAAATCAATGGATCATAACTATAACCATCAGGAGCCAGCCCTTTCTCCTTCATAACCTTCAACACATTCTTTGCCTCGCCAATTTTTCCATCACGACATAGCGCAGTAATCAATGTGCTATACGTTACAAGATCCGGCTCACGACCCTTATCAAGCATATCAGACATCAACTTCTCCCCGTATTCCCATTTCCCTTCGTTCAAAAGATCCCTCAACAAAACATTATAAGTACTCATACCAGCAACACAACCCTTCTTACTTATCCCACTAAGAAACTCAAAAGCTCTATCCAACAACCCTTCTCTACACATACCATTCACAACAACATTATATGTATACTTATCCGGTCTCAACCCTCTCGACAACATCTCATCCAGAAGCTTCATCGCCTCGTCAATACCACCTTGAGTAATCGTTGCTTCAATCAATATCGTATAAGTTATAACCGTCGGCTTACAGTTATCCTTCAACAACTGATCCATAACCCTTAAAGCCAAATCAAGCCTCCCCCTTCCACAAAAATTACCAATCAAAATATTATAAGTAACAACATCAGGCTCAAAACCTCTCTTTTTCATTCTGTCAAGCACCTTACTAGCATGATCAACTCTATCAGCTTTACAAAACCCACTTATAACTGCATTATAAGCAAAAACATCAGGCTCGCCGTGTTTTTCGAGAATCTCCGTAACTTGAATTGCTTTTTCAATCTTTTTCAAATTAAAAAAACCCTTGATCAATTTAGTACAAAGAATAACATCAGGTTTATAACCACGATTAACCATGTGTTGAAGAAAGTAAAGAGATTCATCGTACTTAGCTGATTTGCATGATCTGTTTAAGGTTTTCATGAAATTGGTGTCTTGGAAATCGCAGTCTTGGTGGTGTTTTGTTGGTCTTGTTTCATTGACGAAGATTCGTTGTTGTTCTTTGTTGTTTGTTCTTCTTCGTTTGTTGTTGTTTTTGTTGGCTTCGTTTAGGAATGGAATTGAGGAAGTGATGATGATTGTGTTGGGTTTTGAATGGCGTGAAGTGTGGATTCTGAAGTTGAGTGTGTGTGAGAGGAATTCGGTTGAAAATGTTGTCATTGATAATGTTCTCAGTTATGGATTCATGAACAGAACAGTTTGGAGAAAATGTATCGCATAATGGATAAGGGACTGAAATGGAACCAGTTAGTGCAGCTGGGGATGAATTCAATCCAACACAAATGAATTCAGACCTTGTTTTATTTTAATCAATCAAAAGTAAACAAATCCCTAATTTATTACAACAACAAAAAAAAAAAACATCCTAACCATATGATTGAAAATAATTTAGACGGAATCATCTCGAGAATATAACAATGTTAAATTTTTTAGATTCAGTCTTAGTTTGAAACAAAATCGATCGATTACGTGATTTTAAATATTGTCGATGAAATCCTTATATGTAAAATTATGTTCAAATTAAAAAACAAGAAGAATAAAATGGATGTAAGAAATTATCATTAACACTTTTTAGATCTTCCACATCCAATGTTAAATGATTGTCAAACATTTTTTTTAACAAAGTTTGATGAAAAAAATGGAGCAATTCATTACAAAGAATAAAATTAAAGGATTAAAATGCTTATTTGTACTAACATATATGATAAATTTGAAACTAAAAGGAATAATCTCTAATTTAATATGATATATGAAAAATGAGGGTATTTGAGAGAGTTTATGCATCTATTAAACATACCCAATAACATGATTTTGCAAATAGAATCTGAGAGATTGAGGTGAGTAAGAGAATTTTAAACACAAAAGGACAAAAAATTGGTGGGTGAAAAATATGCGATTTGAAAAATATAGATTTGTGTGGCTAAGGGAAAACTCAAAGATTGAGTTGAGATTTGAGGGTTCAAATGAGGTTGTAAAAAGGGAAGGTTTTGTTGGTGTTGTGTAGAAAGGAACGAAAGGAAAAAGGGAAAGATGAAGCATAGTTTGTTGATGATGTTATTGACAAAGTACGAACCATGGTTTGTTGGTTCAAAAGAGTGCACCAACCAGAAATCGAACCCAGGTCTATATCGTGTCAAGGTACTATTCTACCACTAGACCACTGGTGCTCTAAAAAACAAATGTTCCAACATTGCTTCAATCAAAAAATCAATTTTATTAGCGCATATCCTTCTCGAACATAATATTTTTCCTATTGCTTTGAAAACATTGTTCATCTTTCAATTGCTCTAATAAACATCCTTCATACATATACATACAACTAATTATTTTTGGTGTGACTATAGCCACACTTAAACTAACTTTGGATCCGCCCATGTCCACGATACAAGTTGGCTGGTCCAGATCATTCACATCTACTATGAAACTAGTTCTTGTGTAGATTTTCTTGCACGTATGGGTCACTGAAACAACTTTTCTTGCACCATTTTTAATTTGTTTCCCCCTTCTCTATTCTCTTTTGCGCTTTGATGTAATGATGATGTCTTGTCTCCCTTTAGTCATTTTATTATAGAAAAAGAGGTGATTTAATTATTATTAGAAAAGACAAAATTACACCCGTCGATTCTTAACTTTTTTTTGGTAGCAAAAGGGAAAAAGAAAAAAAAAACAAGAAAGAACCCAGACTAGGGTCGAAAAAACTCAACACCCATGTCATCTGCTAAAAGGGCAGAGGCCATATAAGGAGGGCCTCCATTCAAAATAACAAGGCTACTATCACTTAGAGCACCCCTTTTAACTAGAAAATCAGCTGCAGTGTTAACCTCACGCAAATTATGTCGTAAACTAACCACTTAATCTCTATGAAAAAGGTGTTTAATTGTCATGATCAGATTTTCATACCCGTGATGTACATTCAAATCCTTTTGGATGAGGTCAACAACAATAGTTGAATTAGAGAGACACAACACATGCTTAAATCCAGTATCGCAACATAACTTCAAACCATGGTATAAACTCAAAAGCTCGGCATGGATAATGCAAGGTCTACTAATTTTCTCAAAGAAACAATGCAAAAAATAACCTGTATGATTGCGAATAAGACCACCAAAACCTCCCAAGTTTGGAATCGAGAAACACGATGCCATCAACATTGAGAGCTACTGAATCCATACTAGGTCGTTGCCAACTAGTAATATGTGCAGGCTGCTGAACACTGTGAGAGGTGGGATAAGCAAAAGCTTTCAAGACATGATGCAAAGATGATAACACTTGGGTGTCAATGTTTTGGACATAATGCTTGATAGCCTAAAAGATACATTTGTTATGAGAACTCCAAATCGTCCACGTGATAATGGAATCAATGGGGCTAATATTTGCAATAAATTCTCAACTTAATTTTACATAGCAATTTCGTTCTTTATTTTTTTTGTCATTTTTGTTCATTTGATATGTTTCCATATGATTTTTAAAAACATGAGTGAAAAACCATGTATTTAGACACTAAAAGTTCATACAAAAAGAAGGAAAAAAAAGCCATAAATTTGAATTTCTAGATTTCATATACAAATTGATCAAAATAACATAAATAACTAAATTGTTTTTTGAAATTTAAAACGGTGAAAATAGTTTTGTCTAAAAATGATTCTTTTTTCTTATAATACCGTAAATATCATTCGCGCGCAATTACGTAGATTAATCTACTCGAAGTAACTAACATCTATTTTAAATGTATTTTTCACAGGCATGAATCCTAACTTAAATGTTGAAGGGGTTCAAGTATTTAATATTAATTAATGATAGAGATATAACAAAGTGAATTAGTGAAGTATTATCCATTAAATTTAAATAGCTAAAACATTTTTACAAAATTAAAAAGATAGAAGAAAAGCTGCAAAAGTCTCTCTTTCTCTTTTTTCTCTTCGATCTCAATTATTTCTACCTTCTTCTTCTTCTTCTTCTTCTTCTTCCCTCCCTCCCTCCAAAATCGCGTGCATCTCTGCACAATCTTCCTCCCAACAATAATCTTCTATCTCTTTCTATCAATTCCTACCATACTATGTAAATTATATACTCCTAATTCATTTATTATTCTTTATTAAGATCTAGGGTTCCGTGCTCAATCTCCACCTCCAAATCTCAACCGCATTTCTTTTTTTCAGCTTCGATTTGTGTGCATTGAAATTCACCTTGTTCCAGTGTTAGAAAAAGAAAAAAGATTTTTTTTTTTTATATCAAATTCAAGATTCATTTTTGAGTTTTGTGCCTTTTGGTATTTGAATGAGAGATTGGTTTAGATGAGTATGGAGGTCGTTACTGATGCGGCGTCGTTGGACGTCGAATTGTTGCAGCTACCTGAATTTTCCACTTTGTCCCTCAAAGCTAATCTCAATTTTGTTGAGAAGCTTTTTGAACAGTGGTTGTCGCTTCCCGAAAGTAATCGATTGGTAATGTTTCATTCAATTTTCAAACTTTCGTATTGCTGCATTGCGTTTATATGTGTGCATGAATTGATTAGAAATTGTTGGTGATGCTGAAAGGGGTGAGATGTTAATTGTGGTTATTAAGAAATGATTGTTTAGAATTTAGTTAATTAAGGTTTGTTAGAAAGATGCATCATTTTTACATTAAAGTTAACTAATTGACATAATGAAAGTGATAAGATGATTAGGTTGCTTGGGGGAGGGAAATATGGGTCAGGGTGATAACAATTTTGTGGTTTCTGGAAGAAAAAATATTAACAAATAACATTTATCGGTAAAAAAATCCATAGAATAGTAATGTCAACGTGGAATGCTGTTGCCACATCAGCTCAAAATTTGCTAATTAGATATTAGAGGTTTTTACATCACTTAAAAAACTTCATGAGAATTATGACTTCGATGTGTTTCTGCTTTTATATTTAGCATATGAAGTAGTAATTAGTTTCATCTGTTATAGTTCTTGCTCTTCTGAGGATTGCCGCCACCAATTCTTGTAAATCATGCCTACTCCTGAGTCGTGTAAATGAGTGAGCTCCTGGTGATACTTGAAATGTAATGCTGAATTGCCGGGTTACAATCCCTGCCATTTGTGCAGTTTTTGGGTTTCCTTAAATGTTTAAGTTGCTCTTTTTGAACACTCTACAAAATATAACATATGGATTTGGGATTCCGTTTTAATGCTTCCCTTGTTAATTGTGTAGGTAACATCATTGCTCAATGACGCTAAGTCAGGTGCTCCTTTGAATGTTCCCGGGAGTTGCTCTAGCCCAAATGCTGCAACTAATTCTTTGCCTTCCATGTTTCCTGCTGGAACCGCTCCACCTCTTTCACCAAGAAGTTCATCCGGTTCCCCTCGCATTGTGAAACAGAGAGCTGGCCCTTCTAACTTGGGTTCTCCTTTGAAAGTTGTCAGTGAGCCAATTAAAGAAGTGATACCTCAGGTTCAACAGATCTGATTTTTTTTTTCTTTCTTTCTTACGTATGGTAAAGTTTATTTGAAATATTCTCCAAAACCAAATAAAAAAAGTACGTCGGTGAGGAAGAAAACAATTGCAGCCAAATTGACCAATATCATTGCATCTATGATATGATGTGACAACTTTTCCCAGGACAGGAATCTGCAGAACGCCAAAGCATGGATGGCCATATAAAATCCTATCCTTCAGACCCCTAGCAAGTTGAGCAAAACATTTATATATACGAGCATTTTGCATTAAAACCAAATGTGCTAAAGAATTGCATAAACTGTGTATATTACACAAAAGTTTTGCCTTGTTGTTTTGCTTAAGCTTGTTAGTGTTGCCTAATCATATGAAACCTTCCAAAGTAGAAAGACACCAACCACCCGATGAAATTTTAAAGACTACTGTTCAGTTCTCCCAGTACTTTATTCAACGACACTTTTCTCTTATACCTGGTCTGCTGTTCAGCGCATGTCTGTTTTTTTCTTCTCTCTATTCTTGTTATGTTATGTTATGCTTACAACATAAATATTTCCCAACTGCAGTTTTTCTTTCAACACGGACGGCCACCTCCAAATGATCTAAAAGAACAATGCTTGTTTAGAACTGATCAGTTATTTCATGATCACTTGGATGGACTACAGGTGCATGGTAAGATATCACACATATAACTAGCTTATAGCCTGCAGAGCCAGTTTGTTGCAACCTGGGAAAGATGATTTTAAATAAGTCTCATATTACAGTTTTCTAAATAATTAAGAAAATTTATTCTAAGTAAGTTTAGAATCGCGCACCTTCTCCTCTAAGTTGAGCAAAAATTACTGATTTTAGATGTTGCTGTACTCAAAAGGGTGGTGATCTGTATAAAAATCACTTTCTAATGTAATAAAGCGTTGTAACAGCTAGTTCTGAGAATTGTTTTAATTGTTTCCTTGATATGTCAGAATTCAAATCAATTACTAAGGAAGTATGCAAGCTGCCATCCTTTTTTTCAACTTCTCTTTTCAGAAAAATTGACAACGGAGCCGGTGTTGTGACAAGGTGAGCGCTTTATTTTTCTAGACACAACTTTTAACACTTTTGTGTCATGGATGGTGATCCTTGTTTGGGCTTTTGGGTAATTCTAAGTTTTTGGTCTAAATGCTGGAGGAGCATCACAATTTTTGTGAATCATTCAGAAAGATTTTTCCACAACTGAGCTCTGGAGTCTTGATTATTGCAGTATTTGTTTTTGTAAAAGGATGATTTTGGACTTTCTTTCACGAGTGAATCAAATAGAAAGTTGTCTCTTTGCTTGGCTTCTTATTGACATTATCCATTTCCCTAGTTTATTCTTTCTTTTTTTTAAAAAAGATTCTCAATGTACAACCAGAATTGTGTTTGAATGAGTTACTATCATTGTGATTCTTTGGTTTAGTGAATTCTCTAATACCACATGAATAATGTCGTAAGCCTATAAGATCTTCAACGATTCATTATCTTCAATGCTGATTGATAGCATTTTCAGAACTGAGTTTAGTTTTACTAGACCTATATTGTATTTTCTAAATCTTCTTTAATGATGAGTATTGTTTATTCCTTGTATTGATGTGTATGACATAGATTTTGACACCGCATGTCCAATCCTTAAAGAAGGAAGAGCCAAAAATTAAAAAAGAACGACCAAGTTGAAGGTAAGAAGCGGCTCATAATATGGAAGCCTTAATAGGAATTAGTATTTTTATTCGATAGAAAAAGGGATCAACTCCCTAGTTCATAGTTTTGAAAATCAGATCACCTGGTTCAACTAGTTGAATTGGAAACCAGTCAAGTGTCATTTTTACACTATGAAGGTTGTGACATGAAATTCCTGTTCCATGATCCGTGTTTAGCAGTTTAGGTAGTGAAATCTCTGTTACCAACGTTGCTTCAGCCAATTTGTGAATGTCGTGGACTGGTGGTTCGGCAGGGGAGGCTTACTTGAGAAACCTGAGACCAAAACCCCGGCTATTGTTTATATGATCTACGCCCACTATGACAGAATCTAAGTCTAGTGGGTTCGGTGGACGCAGTGGGTTGGTCGCACAAGTTGAGATCTTAACTTCTGTGACTGTCGGCTTCCCCCATCCTCAATCATCCTTCCGGAACCATTTTCCCTTTATTTTTGCCTCCATTTGGTTTTTCAGACGATGAAAATTGAAACTCTCTTCTTCTCTCATCTTCCACTTTTGTTCTTGCCTCACGTGGCCCATTTGGGCAGCTTTCTAATTTGTACTTTGTACAACTGTTGCGTCTTGTCTACTACATGTTGATGAAGTTCTTCCTGCAATGCATTTAATACCAGCTTTGTTTCCTTCTTTGTTCTTGCTTCCCCATTAACAGTCTCCCCTTCATCACCATGGTTCAGGTTCTGGTTCTTGATTCTTAGACCTTCATCTTTTCCTTTTTATTTTGTCACACAGATTGAAATCACTTAAGACTTTCCTTCAAAAAACTCCACCAAGTTGCAGTTGGACTGAGCCAACCCAACATAGGGACCAAGTGAGAGAGAACAACCTCTTAGTAGCTTCACAGTCTCTGATAGCCTCTCTTTTTTACCTGTTCTTTGTAAATGTTGCTCCTTGAGTTCTCCTCTGAAACTTGCAAGCTCCCTCTACTCTCTAAGAATGTCAATAATGGCATCCTTCATTCTTGTTGACTCTGACAAACTTCTGAATTTGTCTGTACACATGACTCATCGGTCCAAGATTGGAGCTTCGGTACCAATTGATATGAATTGGTATTTTTATTAAAAAGAAATGGGATCAATTCCCCAGTTATTAAGATATTGCACAGCTTCTAGGATCTGCATATGTTATATGCCAAACTGAACTCTCTTAAAAATGACAAGAAAGCCTCTCTCTTCTCCCATTCATCTTATTTATATACATCACCCTAACCCTCTAACCTGTTAAACCTAGCTAACTAACTAAAGGGGTTATCTGTTAAAATAATTATACATTGATTTGTTGAAAGGGTGCATGTTGTCGTTCATGGCACTAAACTATAAGTCTCCTTGATGGATTGCAATCTTAGTCGGACTGTATATTTCTAGGCATCCTACTCATATTTGGAAGTACATCATGTTCAAATACTTTATCCTTTTCTGAACAAAACATTCCCTTTTTTCCGTTGGTGCAGAAACTTTTGTTGAATAGTCTTGTGCCTTGTAATTTTTATTCCTAGTATTTCTTTTTGCTTAAATCTGTGATTTAATGTTCCTGCAGGGAAGCATTTATTGATTATTGGATAAATGGCAACCTGTTGACTATGGATTTAGCTACTCAAATATTCACAATTTTAAAGCAACCACAGCTGAATTACCTAACTCAGGTTTTTTTTTCTCCTTCATTATTCTATTTCTTCTGTTTTTCATTTAATTACCTTCCACTACTCCAAAAAGTGCTCTCAACTCTAGTCAATTTATCAAAACATATAATTTATTCAGGCCCTGATACATTCTATGATGACCTGTTATTTTGGGCCCTGTCTATTGATTTCATTAGCTTTGATATAGATCAGTGCCCATCTCTCTTACATTTGATATAGATTAGTGCCCATCTCTCTTACATTAGGACAATATTGTACTACATTTCAGGATGATTTTAAACCTGTCCTACGTGAGCTTTTAGCTAGTCATCCGGGCCTGGAGTTTCTGCAGAGCACGCCTGAGTTTCAAGAAAGATATGGTTTGTGATTTTTGATTGATGCAAACAAGTTTACATTCTTGCAATACTTAGTTCCTTAGAAACCTTGTTTTCCTTGAGGAGTTTTTATTTCACTTTTACTGATCATCAGTTTCCTTGAGACATACCCGGATGCAGTCCCTTTGTGACTGTAGACGGTATTTTTTTGATACATTCCTTATTAATAATAGGGTTAATGGTGCTTTACCCCCTGTAATATAGGTCATTTTCGGTTTTACACCCTGTAAAATATTTTTTTTGATTTACCCCCCTATAAAATATTTTTGTTTTGATTTACCCCCCTAATAGGTCATTCAAAAACCAGAGTTTCTGGAAAAAAA
>Ga0315914_1001637_pt1 | contig 33813 bp, 20 predicted proteins | sample MpolenodulesMG_FD_203920 | JGI IMG/M metagenome (GOLD analysis project Ga0315914, IMG submission 203920) | Medicago polymorpha root nodule microbial communities from Los Angeles, California, United States - elongated nodules | ecosystem: Host-associated > Plants > Roots > Nodule | place: USA...
TCTCCTTGGAAGTGCAAGGAGGACAGGACTACTTCGGTTTGTGGAAGGAACCTGTATAATTGCTTGTGTTCTCTCTTCTTCTGTTCTTTACATTATCCACTGCACATAGACTCTGAACTCACTTAGACTCTGAACTACTTCAGACTCTGAACCTGAGAACAGTTATCTAGAACGTAAAAGAAGAAGTTTCCAAAAACACAATTCAACCCCCCCTTCTTGTGGTTTTTCTCACCTTCACGCAGTGCATGACCAGTTAAGGGCGTTGAGCCTTTAGGCCAAATCACCATTGCGTGAGGGTTGAATTTGCAAGCATCAATACCTGCAAGTACCTCCTCCTCCGGGATCGCAATAGCAAAATTGTCACCCTTAAGCACCGGTTGAGGTAACCGAGAGTTTGGTATATCACATAAATTAGCTAACGCCTGAGCAAACGTTTTGGTGGTTTTCTAGGTAGGTTTTGGAATGGATTTATCTGGAATAGTGGATGATGAGGTATTTGTAGGTTCTTTCCGGAGATCAGCCGCTATGGTTTTGCTTGGACCAGCTGAGATATCAGAGGTACAAACCAAGAAAATACAATTTTTGTACCAGTACATTAATGCATCAAACCATTTTATTACAAACCAAAATAAGTATATTTTCCATTTTTACAACATTTATCATGGGTTGCGATTTCAAATATCTCAAGCAAGGAACTATTACATAAATTAGAAAAGTAAAAGAGACCATGTTGTCAAATGGAGGTTATACCATCGTTATGATAATATTAACGAGTTTGTTAATGTTAATGACTATTTTTATTAACGAAATAAATTATTTAAAATTTTGATACAAGAGACTATTGTGGTTATTTATTATACATTTACGATCAAAATAACTATTACTTTTTTTCTTTATCGATAAAGTAGAACATACTTTGTCAATAAAAATAAATAAAATTGAAAGAAAATAGGATTATATCAATAGAATAGTTAGTATTATTTTTTTATTTTTTTTAAACTCGGTATCCGATCCAATGATCGACTAGTTCGAGGGGGCCAATCCCATCGTCCACTTGCGGGGCCCCGTTCTAAGTTAGAGCAAAGCGACTTGCCCACCGAAATTGGCACCAGAGGAATCAAACTTGAGACCCTGAGAGAAGCACACTCCAAGATCCCAAATCTATTAATATGTTATCGCTCCTAAGTGACAGGGGCAAATATTTACCATTAGGGGGAACAAAATAAGCAATAACCAAACATACAAAGCCAAACACAAACTAGGGAGGCTAATAGCCAAAAAGACCAAACCAGAGAATAACCAAAGAAAAAAATGGAACAATACAAGGTTTGAGGGATCATGGCATAGATCTAACTCTTACTCAAGTTACTGGTTCAACAGCCAAATGGCATAAACAACTTGACAGGGAAGAAAACAGGTTATGTAATAATTTGAGCCATACCTTTCAAGAACTTATCAAGGCTTGTCTTCAAGTGTTTAGCTATGTACAGAACAAAGTGCATCATAATTTTAAACCCTTCTTTAACAGACACAACCATCATTCTAAGGACCCTTCTACGAAGAGGAGTGCCAAAAGCCAACGAAGAATAGATCCCAGTCAGGGACATAGCCAGCTAGCCTCAGATGCTCATCCAGTTCAACCAGCAACAAGTGAAACCGACCACAAAATGGGTGATGCTTATCAGAAGCCGCAAAAAAATGAATTTCCTTTGTTGATTTCAATCCAGCTAGACCCAAGACATCTCTTCTCCACACTCAAATCCATCATCTTAGTCCAGATATTTGCGACGTCACTCCAACTATTCACTTCTTCATACATATTAACAAGGAGACTATAATGACCACTGTTACTTGATCACTCGGCAATCTCAGAATCACCAAAGAAAGTTACCATATACCCATCAAAAAAATATAATTGGTGGGGTGTTTGGGTTAATGGGAACAATCTTGAGGGACCAATACATTCTACATGTGAATCGATCATCAAGTAATAAAGAGCATTTGATTCATGATTACAAATGAAAAATGAGTTTTTAGAGAAAAAGGCATTTTCAAGTGAAGGAATTTCAGCCTCAAGCTGTTTACCACAGACCATAAAACCACTCCCTCTTGCAGTAGAAACCAATAATACAGCAGCAAATTAACCTAAAACTACTTATTCCTTTCTTCCTATCATGCCACCATCTACCACCAATAACTCCCGATGCGTTGCAGACTTGCAGTTGAGGTTGTGTGCCTATAATTCAAAAAGGATCCATATTATACAAGAGTGATACACCGAAATACAAAAAGTAAAACTAAAACACATGAAAAACTTGAATGGATATATAACTTTCAAGAGTGCAAAGCCACATTATGTAAATATTCCAAAGCTCCGTTCACCACAATCTGACAAAGGAAGTGTGTGCACAAACATGCTTTCAACGTTGTTACAGTACAAACATGATCACCATCTTCAAGTTTAGAAGTAAATGAAATTAATATATGTTTAAAGAAATATTATAATTATGGTTTTTCCTTTTCTCATCACTGCACATGCCACTCCCTATTGACCTTTTTCCTGCTATAACCTTTTAGTCTATCATTAACAGAGACTGAATTTCCTATTGGTAGAATCATCTTCCTATAATTGAAATTATAAAAACAAAACAAATTCATTCAAAGATTACCAAACACTTGACAATATAATTACACAATTCAAGAACAAAAAATAATTGCAATCTATTACTATGAAAAGATAAGGATTTAAAAACAACATACATGAATTCCAATGATTTTGAATTACGAATAAGTGAATGATCAAAACTTACTTTCAACATAATCCTTGGAAAAAGACCATATTATTTTATTACCACTAGCTTGCTCTGCTCTATTATCTCTCAAATAATAGAGAATTTCCTTGTCTCCACAATAGCTTACTAACATCAATGTATCCCCATTCTCAGAAAGACACGATGGGAACATAAAAAATGGATGATATCTCCCGTCCCTAAACTTATCCTCTACTTGAATATTCTGAAAACTAATTTTAACGAATTGAGTCCAAGACTGTTCAACTCCAAATTCCGTCATCTGCCATATAACAAAATGAGTTCTTTTGAGAATGTGAGAAAAACAAAGGCAGTCCATTAACACAGCAATAGTTGGTTCAATATCTGGCACTTCATCAACACCAGGAGGACCCAACAAATGCTTGTATGTCTCAATATCAAGATCAAGCGAGATAAACACGAATTGTTCAACAGTGAAATCCTTGTGATAATAACTAAAACTCAACTTATTTTGAATGGAAAACCAGTAAATAGTGCCGCTCAAATACACACCTTCATTAAAGTAAGCAGAGCCATGAGTAACAACAACATGGTCAAAGTACGAAAAGTTGGAATATTTCTCCAAACATTGTCACGCAAATTAAAAACTTTCACCTCATCAGAAGAGAAGGCCACCACCTTATAAGTGTGAGTTGAATTATCATAACCAACTGTGTATCTGAGCCTGCAGTTTATGTTTAAAAGATCCTAGTCTTTAAGATATTGAGGTTCGGATGAAAATGGAGATGAAGAGGATGAATAACATAGCAAACAAAGCAATCCAATGCATGAACCAACCACTTGGGCTCGGTTATATTCTTGGGGAACGCTGAAAGTGTAGTTTGATGAATGTGGGATCGGAGATGAGTGTCTTCCATGACTTGCAGACACATTATCTCACTGGAAGGAATGATAGGACTTCAACGATAAGATCATTGCGGAGGAATACATGCGACATTTGAGGGCTTGGAGTGCTGCGACTAGCTGATTCAATAAACTGGCTACTACACAATATGCAATAAGCTGCCAATAGGCCTACACCACAAATCAAATGAACAAGCTCTAATCACTGATACATTTACTTGACAACTTCAGGGGGTGGACCAGCAGTTCTCCATTGCATGAATTCTCTCGGGAAAGTATCGATGAATAGTTTCGTCTTCATTTTGTTGTCGTCTTCCGATCTTACGATTCACTTATCAGTGTCGAATGTCATCACAAGGTTTCCTTGTGAATGACTTTGCTGCCAATCCAACAGTAAGCCATGTAGAGTAATTGCTAAACATACACTTATTTCATTCCTAAAAAATAAGGTAACAAGAAATGTGCAAGTTAATAAGGTAACTTGAAATTTTGGTTCTTATTAGTTGAACAAAGTTTTATCATATTTAAATCTAACAAAAAAAAACTAAATAAAGAGACAAAGTATAGTTACCTCAACATCACTTGATTTATTCTTTCTTTATAAAAAAGAGTGTTGTGTCTTTGACAAAAAGGATGACCCAAATAATAATGATAATAATAAAAATGAAAAAAGAGAGAAAAGGGCGAAGAAAAATACTTATCTTTGTTGTTGTAATCCATTTATGTGGCAGCACAGCATCAACAAAACAGGCGTTACCAAATACATATGATGAGAAATACTACCGATGATTCAAAAGCTGGGGAGTAAAAGATTTGTTAGAGTCTGGAGTGTCGAAAAGTTCCACCAATATTCTACGCCGAGAATCAGAGTCAAACTTCTTAGAGTAAATCATTAGTGAACATTCGACACCCCACTCTAACAAACATTTTACTCCTACTTTAGAATCATCAAAAGCATTAACTTTAACTTCTAATGGTTTTTCAACATTTGTGAATCTTAATCATGTTGAGTCGTAGTGTTTTGTGCACAAGAGCCTAAGAGTGTTAGTGGCGGAAAAGGCTTCAAGTGTTAGAGCATCTCCTCTCTTAAAATGCTCACAAATCTCTCTCCAAGACTCTCTCTCCTCTTCTCTCCCAAAAACTTCCTATTTATAGAGTTGAGACCTTTTGGAGATCAAGTTAAAATAGAAGCTTGAAAATTAAGCCTAAAGCGTTGGATGCAAGCTGTCATGCATCTTAGTTGGCTTTGATCATGTCATCTCATTCATTTTATAGCACTAGGCTCCATATCATTCTCAATAAAACAAATCTCAGTTTATGCCCATTGTTTTTTTAGATATTTTGGAGGAAATTAATAATGATGGAAAACAATAAAATCAAACAAATTTAACACTTATATTTTGGAATTTGCCAAGATAAAATTAGGGTAGTACATGTACTAAGATTCTGAACAAGTTGTTGGACATTTAATTGTTTCATTTCCCTCCTAAAATGTTAATGTTGGCAGCAAGTCAGGTTGTTAACCACTTCAAGAGAAGAAATGTTATTATAAACGTAATTTTATATATGAAAGCTCTAAAGAACCTCCAATTGTGGTGGTTGAGGGGCAATTAGTGATTTGGTAGCACATAGAGAATTTTTCATATGTTTGAGGATGTAGAAAATAGAGAGAATTTGAAGTGATTTTTAACACTTTTGTATGAAGATCTTCCGGACTACGTTTGAAACATCATTTTAAACTAAAAAAGATAATAAATAACAATTAAACACATTCATTTAATAGAGAGAATATATCAAGTAATCAAGACTTAAGATTATTTCCAATTAAGATTTTTTTTATTACAATTTTTAGCTATGGTGGTCCTATTTGCCTATTTTATCAGTGATCATTAAACCCATGCCCACACATTTGAAGGAGTATTCTATTTTATTTTATTTTTGACAAAAAAACATCTTCATTCAATTAGAATACGGAGGGAAACATACAAGTTGATCAAAACTAATATTGTGAGACATTCTTCATATACATAACAATAAACTCTTTATTTCAATAAAGTAATCTAAATGTTTTAAATGAATTCTCTATATTTTGATAAAGTAACTAAATTATTCAATGTTAGAAAATTAGAAATCAATTTAAGGAAGATGCTCTCCTTTAGTGAAGTACTCTACCATATAAGCAAAATTATATAATGCTGTCCAACAACATTAACCACGAAAGTTATCATAAAGAGGCTTAAAAAGCAAAGTGAATAGACCGTATTCCTTTGTTCTTTTATCTCCTCGTATTTCATGTTACTATTGAGACCATTGCATGTGCATTAATTATTTGTTACTGGTGTACCTTCATTGACACTGATATGTTATTATTGCTTTCAGTTTCTAGTAAATTTGTAGGGTCACCAAGCAACCTTTAGCCAGAGAGGGTGCTACACATTATTTGAGAATTTTACCTTATTTTTTAATGGACTTATATATAAAATTAAATATTTACTTATAATCATATTGTTTTGCCTTCACCAAAAAAATCATATTTGCTTTCTAACTGAACTAATGGCTATGTAAGATAATTTCAGCTACAGATACTACAAAATGAAAATCAGAAACATAGTCAAAGAGGTACTGAAATTCGATAGGTGGCATTCGAAAGAAATCTTTTAAAAGTAGATGCCATGATATATTCTCTTGATGCCAATCTTACTGAAAATTAGCAGAAATAATTCAAAGATTTGATAGGGAATTACCAATCAACAAAACTTTGGAGAATAACCAAATTATAGTAAATTAAATTTTTGGACCAAAAAGAACATAAAAAAATATAGTAAATTAAAAAAAAAAAACAAATAAAATAAGGCATAAGTCTCTCATGCGTATTGTACCCTAGTGGTGGGGCATACATACAAAACAAAAACGATGTTGACAATTTCCAAAAATAGAATCGATGTAATGGAAATAAAGATTTCCTTGTTCTTCTTGTAACTTACATGCATTTGTCAAAAGTAAAAAAGAAAAAGTAGAAACCACGTGGTTCAAAGAATTCCAACAGAGACATCAAGAGGGAGTGGCCATAACTATCTTATACATAATAATGAGAACTAAATCTACTTCTTTCTTTCTTCCTAATCCTATCATACCACCAATAATAACTCCCTATGTGTTGCAGTTGAAGTAGTGTGCCTATAATTCAAAAAAGGACCCATATTATACAAGAGAGTAATACGCCAAAATACAAAAGAAATGAGTTTATAAAATCCCAATAAATCATCAAGTAATTAAATGATTGAATGTTACAAAATTTAGAAATCAATTTTGCAAATTTTCAATTTAAATGAACTAATTTACAATATTTTGATAATCATAAGGATCAATTTGTATTTTATGGAAACCAATAGAGACTACAAGAAAAAAATTAATTTGGGACGGAATTTGAGATTTAAAGTAAAAAAAAAAAAACGGATTGATGTCTAAATCTTTATAACATTTAAAAAGTAATTTGAGATTCATGTGTATATAGTAAGGAAATAATTTCCAATTCATACATTTATGGCTGCATTTGAAATTGTCACTTTTAAATTTTTGTTGTTAACCCTCTTGTTTCATAATAAGGGGTTTTGGTAATCCGGAGTTTAATCGTGAACTAAGTATAAACCAATAACTGTTTCACATAAGAATCAAACGAGGGTTCTCTCAAAATTCATCATTTGATGTCGCTATTAACCACTTGAGTTCAATAATTTGATTAAAATAATATAAATTTAATTTTGACATAATACTAAATATAAAGTCCAAAACAATCTTAAAAACAAAATATTCAATCCTGAAATAAGGACAAATAGTATATCAAATTAGAACTTGAAAAACAATATTCTACCATGTGCTAAGAGTTCTTGAATAACTGGTGAGGCTTTTCCACCAAGATTATAATGTACTATTTCATCTATAACATTCTGCAAAACAAAACGGAAAGAAATGCTTGGCTTTTAATATCCATAAAAGTTACAGAGCTAGCAGGAGAACTAAGTAGTACTCTTTCCTTCATGAATCCCAGGTCTGTTCAAATGAGTGACATTTGCAGCAGCATATGCAATATTTTGCAGGTGCTCTACTAAGGGATTTGTGCTCCCTTTCTTTGTTGAATAATTGAATTCTTCATTCTTAGATGCCATCTCCTATGTATTCGCAGCATCCGAATTATCTCCCTCACTTGAATTTACATTACATTTCGTTAGATGCTTCATCTAGATGAACTATATCTTAGGCTTAACCCCAGCGACACTATCAACCTTGGCGAATCAAAAATCTCCTTTCTGAAAGGATTTAGAGCTTAGATCATTATAGGGAATTTCATCATTAACATTATGCAAAGCATAATGAGACGATGTGCTGGTCTTATTACTGTCAACTGGTTCCATAATTAATAGTATCTTGTTACGCAAGTTACCTTGATCATTGGTGATATATGTTTTCTTTTGACATTCTTTCTTAAGAGGAATCTCTGGCTTCTTACCCTTGTCGTCTTTAACATGTTTCCCGACCTTGTCCACCGATTGCTTGCTAGGTTTCTTGGAGTTTTTACCATCATCCACCACAAGTTAAGTTATGTCATCGTACATTTTGATGCACTGGTGGATAGAATGCTGATAATCATGAAATTAGCTAAAAAATATGGCATCTTATCCACCAGAATTACAGAGTAATAACCGAATATTCGATTTCTTGTGGCGTCATCAATAGACAGGGGTGTTCCGACACCCGATGCTATTTCAAATAGATGTTTGTTCTGCAGTATTCTTGAGGGAGGTAAATCAATAGTATCTAGACTTGCGCATTTGTTTGACGTTGCGTATGTAGACTACAATTCGGGTACCATTTAATGAGACGAAGAACCTGAGGTTTGAGGTTGAATGTGCCAATAGACCAGACTTTTCTCATGTCAACAGGAAAAAACTGAAACTCGTAGAACCTCTTTCCGAATGAGATTAGTTTCCACATGCCAATATCTTTCCAGATGGAGACCATTTAGACCAATTTCTTGTATACTTCCCAAGCCGTAACTGGATTATCGCCCTATTATAACAAGAAACAGCCACAAAGGTGCTTCTCTGAATCTTCATGTGCCGTTAATATTCACCCTGACTGATTTTGATGCAAACAACATCGCTTTTGATGAATTTTGATGGAAGTTGGCTTGGACTGATATCGTAGGTATCTGACACTGCCCGAGGAATAGCTTTCTTTGGAGGAGCTTTCTGTTCTGGCACACCCGGAGAAGGTGGACCGAGAAACTTCCAAGGGCATATCATGGTTGAGGGGTAATGTTAAATGATTAACATTGCTGAAGATAAACAAGAAAGGAAGAATCATGAGAAACCTTGAAGCAAATCTCAGAGAATTCTTGGAGCTATGATCAATTTGCGGTATACTTATGACAGAGAATATAATTTGGACGTTATTTTAAAAGTTTGTAGATTTTATTTTGACCGATTTGGATGTGAATGACTACCATAAACTTTGCTTTATTTTTGACTTCTTATGTATTGCATCTCAGCTTGTATAAGCTGGTCTAATTACTAACTTCACCTATCTCATATCAAGAAATCATCATGCTCTCATTATAACATTCTACAACGTATTCAGAATGCCAACCCTCAAGTACTTCTCATGACCTCAATTAATTCCTTTTATATAATAATACTGATATTTCTCCTTCACACAAACAATATGTTTTTTCTTTTCTTTATTCACATTAGATTAACCTCAAACTTGTAGCCAAAAAATAAAAGGCAAAGAACCTCAAACAATTAAACACAAGATAAATGGAAGTATACAAAGATACAGAAGATAAATGGATTCAAAATAACTATTTTGTAAGCAAGATCTAATAAGCATTTTATTTTTATAAACTGAGTTTTGGAATTAGATAACAGAATGCATCAAATATAAGTCAGTTTAAGTCATCATCCAAAATCCATTATAATTGAAGTCTTAAAGACTTACAACAACAACAACAACAACAAAAAAGCCTTATCCCACTAAGCAATTGAATCTCTCCAATTTGCAGGCCGGCCACTGAACAGGGTTGAATTTGAGTAATACCTAACGTTTTTCTTAAAATCTTGAGAGTAAAACTGCTTTCTTGCAGAAGCTTTCCTTCGATCATTTCATCCAACACAGAGGTTGGGATTTCATGATTGATCACTTGAAGAGAAAAAAACACTCATTGCAGGCCCTTTGAATCTGGTCGATTACTTCCACACGCCGAGTTGGATCAGTGTGAATGTCTTTGAGGTCTACTGTAGGGAAACACAAGTTAGAGCCACTAGACGAGTTTTCACCGATGTCCAACTTGCCGGTGTAGAAGATACTAGCTAGGAACCTTAGTTATTCCAGACTCTAGTAAACCCTTCATTCCTGAAACCTTCGACACTCCAGACTCTAACAAACCTCTAACTGGTTTTTTTTTCTTTCAAAACTCATCATGTTGAGAGAGGCCTCAAGTGGTTTTTTTGGCTCCCCTAGTGCTGTGTTAACTTTGGAATCTCCCTTACGATCAGAGGTATTTAATGGCTCAGTTAAGTCCCTCCCTAACTCATTTTTTGAAAGATGCTCTCCCTCACACTACTCCCTTACACTATCCCAGTATAAGCAAAGTTAGTTAATGTTAATTATTATTGGCACTGAACTAGAAAGATTCTCTCCCCCACACCTTTAGTAAGTACTCTCCCAATACTGCAACGGGAGATTTAATTTGTTAGGCAGATATGCTATACAGTTGTAAGATGCTCTCATTTCTTCTTTAGTCTATACCATTAAATTTTTTAATGAGTGCTGTTCCATTAAATTTGCTAGGCATATATGCTATACATCTATTACCTAGTGCCATAGACTTTGCATTATTTTCAAATTGGTGGTCCTATTTCCCTATGTGATCAATAAAACCATGCCTACACATCTGAAGGAGTATTTATTTTTATTTTTATTTTGATAAAGAAGCATCTTCTTCAATCAATTAGCTGAAATTATCTTACACAATTACACAACCATTACTTCAGGTTGGATGATGAAATGGACCGACTTGACGGTCGTCGACATGAATCATTTGATTGGTCATTTGTATTCAAATTCAAGTTTTACCCGTGAATTTGTGGTACCTCTAATCCAATGCTACATAAAATTAAACTTGTACTCCATAGAACTCATTTCTTTAATAAAAGGAAAATTTAGCAAATTTGTACACATGATAATATTACAAAGCATGACATGAATTTACAAATTTTTACTTCTGATCAAATTGATGAAGTTTTATACATTGCATTGCCAATACTACCACACTTGGACAAAGACATGACACATGGAACATAGCGGTGAAAAGTAGTTACACCAAATAATGTCTTGATCTCTATACAAGACTTGGTAATTTGTGAAAATGTTCAAGCAATAAGACTTACCGGCCCACACTAAGATTTGTAGCATCATTGATTGTTTGTAACAAATTATGCACACATGGCAGATTAGTATAGATAATTTAGACGTTTTGGATTATTTTAGCATCAACCAAAGTTTGATTTTCTATTTTGATTCTGATACAGTGTATTAGAATAGAAAGTGTCCCAAGTGTTTTTTTTTCTTAACACGCCTTTAGACACTTTTCAAACACAACTCGAACACGTTTACAGTAATAATAGACATCCAGAACGAATAAGAAAAAAAAGATTTTAGAAGTGATATATTGGCATTTTAATAAGGCGTTTGAAAAATTCTCGCACATGTACATCTTTTCACATACATATATATGTTCATCTTCTGCAAGAGGCCAAAACTAATTCTTCTCTTAACCCAGAAGAAGAAAACATAAACCTGATTGGATCAGACTTAGTATTATAGTCATAGTAATTCATTTGAAGTATGTCATAAAGTGATACCCGACATCATCAGACCTATAAGCTGGTTTCTTCACTTTCAAGTTTCAACAACATAGCTTCTTCAAAGAAAAAAAAGTTTCAACACCTTAAAATTGTATATATGTATACAGATTTGGATCCTCTAAAGTGAGTAAAGTATAAAGGGTTGTTGTTGTAACAAATTCATGATTTGTTACGATGTACCTACAATATCTATCTTTAATTTGTTAATTAACGGTTTATATTACTCACTTTAGACTCTAAAGTGATGTATACTATACATACATACTAGACAACTTCAGTTCTAAAATGGTTCCTTCTAATTGAAATTACGAAACATGAGGATCATCAGTTCATTGATTTTTCCTTATTTGGTTAGTGAGAGAAGAATTTGAACTAAAAGACATAGTTTTACATACTTCAGACTTTGAAGATGAGGCACAGGCAACCACAAACAGTGCTGTTATAAAACCAACCTAATTCGTTTTCATTAGGATTTTTTTTCCATCAAATTTACCTCCTCTTTCTGCTGTTCATCGCGAAACTTTATCAGCTCCCTGAATAAGTACCATACTGCTGGACATGAAATTAGCAAAGCAGAGGTTAACATCAAAAGCAAAATTTTCAGAATATTAATAGACAGGGTTTTTCATACTTCAAATTCAAATTTTGAAAAATGAACCGGAAAAACTATGGTTCATATCATCTGCAACAAATGACCCAAGACAAATCACACAAAGGAAAAGAGCTGTATTAAACCTAAACTGCACGAGTAAGTAATTTGTCAAAGTCCTTAGAAGTGTAGCCCTTCCTACTTAGGTAGAGATTAGGCTCATAATATGAAGCAAGGGTACTCCAAAATCAGAGCTATCAGTAAAATGTACAGCTCATATACTTCTCTGCTTGGTGATTGGATGTCTTTCCTATACTTTCCTAAATTTCTTCTATGAACAAAAAAAATTGAATCTAGATAGGTTGCTTGGGGTCATATCATCATTCTATAATTGTGTACAGTCTCTCTTTCATATGTTCTAGACTTTACGATATTTGTTTTCTTCGTTTGCAAGCAATGATGGTTTAGATATGTTTCAGCAATAAACTTATAAGTATTATATCGATATATGGGTTTGTATGTTGAATCGATCACAAAGTATACAAAATCATTGATTGCCAAAGGGGAAGCTACTTCTATGATTGAAAATAAAGAAACTTTATATAATTGTATATTATTATCTATGAGTAATGGTTCACCTTTGTGGGGGTTCATGGTAGTTACAACTTACTACTGGTTAACAAGGAACTTAGTATTTCTAGATAAGCTGTTTTGCAAATTAATTGTTGTGTTTAATTTTAAATTTGAAATGCTTCATGTTCCAAACTGAATTAAGTTTAATTCCTCACCAAATTATATCCTTCAAATTGCACATCTATAATTTGAGATGCAACCCACTAAATAGATGAGAGTTTCTGTTTGTTTCTATAAATTTATTAAGTAATGGATCAGAACAGCAAATGTCACACTGCAAAAACACTACCATCTAACTAGATGCATATGACATGTCCATATGAAGTGAAAGATTAAGATCGAACCGAGCTAACGAGCAACATGATTCTTTAGGCTATCAAGTCACTCTCAATCTCCTTTAACTTAATGATGCTGGATTAGAACCTTATGTAATTTAAATATTAGCCTAAGTTTCTTTGTGGACCTTATTCCTTGAAAGTAATATGTTTAAATAGCAGCAATACTTAAAAATATCTGCACACTGTGGTAGCATTTATAATTTGATCAAAGCTAGAAAAATTGAAATGCAAAGCAGGACACAAGTTTTTAAATTATGGAAGATCATAAGGTGTATTATAATTACTACCAGAACTGGCAGGGAATCAAGCAATCTGACAGAACCGCCTGTTGAGCACCGTGCTAGAAAATAATATGCATTATACCTCGTCAACATATCTTTTTTCTACAGTTGTAGTAATTCTACATCCAGGCCAAGATATCTGCCACAAATAACCAAACACCTTACTTGAATGGTTTGGCATTGATCATAGGAATAACTTTTGGAAAAGGTCAAGTGACCAAAATGGGGAGAGTGGACATTTCCTAACCTCTTGTTCACTGATATCTTCTCAGAACAAGGACATGAGATATTTTTGGTTGATCTTGTATTAATAATAGTTCAGAAAAGGAGAGAACTTGAACATGAAGAAAGTAACTGAACTAGTGTGACATAATAGCCTGTGAAGCAAGCTCCTCACTGGTTGCAAACATTTACATAAACACTAATTACAGAATACTACCTTCATGAAAATTAAGACACCGACACTCCAAGCTTGGATCACAAAGCAAGAAATTGAGAAGGAGATAAGGCCTTAGTCGTCAGCACAATATGATCAAATGCAAGAACGTGCATAAGTCAAAGTTATTTGCTGAGGACCCTGCACCTGCAACCTCTACAATGATGCCTAAAACCCAGTACAAGAGGTGATCACACAATTTATTCAATTAGAAAGCAGTTGGTACTCATTCCAATGCTCCGATCACCGATAAATAAAAAATAGGTAGGTTAACAAACATACGTCCAACCAATCAGAATGAATGTTAATACAATGATACAAACACACTCATTTTATGTGTTATGAAGTAAATGGAACTGATATAACTTTGAAGAAGAAAAAAACTGTTTTTCCTGTCCATGTCCACAGATATGTGCCACTTGCCCGATGACATGTTACTTGCTTTAACCTTTCACTGTACAAATTTTACGTCTTTACCTTTCATTTATGTACTGGAGACCGACCAAATAATGATCATTCATGAGAGATTGAATTTTCTTTTCCATGGATCATCTTTTAGTTATAGAAACAAAAACAAAACAGATTCATTTAAGCTTGATATTGTTAAACACTTATAAATAGATAAGCACTTTGCAGTATATAACCAAACTTAAAGAGTACTCACATCGAACTATAATTATGAAATGACAAGGATTTTTAAACAACATAGTGACCTACATGAATTAACATAAATTCATGCAAGTGAATCATTGAAGATGAACTTACTTTCAACCTGTTGAGACCAAACTTTCAACATATTCCTTCACAAAACACCAATTTATTCCATTGGTAATTTCAGTTGCCTCTAATCTTTTATCTCTCCAATTATAATGATATGCTTCACCTCCAATTATAAAGTGTATCTTACTTTGATTTTTACTGTCTCTTTCTTATGTATTACTAGTAGGAAAAACCCGTGCTAACGCACGGGTACAGTTATAGTTATATAAATATAAATTTAAATCATATGTCAATTATCATTATGAAATTAATTGAAACCATATGTGACTTTTAATAATGTGTGAGAAAATGTAACCTTAAAATAGGGGATTAAGTCTAAATATAAGACATTAATTAGCATTACAAAAGATGGTTATATATATTGTCAAACATTGTTGGTGTCAAATGGTAATTGTTAGTTAGTGAAATAAGATGCAGAGTGTCTGTTTATCATTGGGTTGGGTTGGTTAGTTTACACTGACTCGAATTATTGGGCTTCCGATCAAATTGAGTCTTTAATGTTAAAAGGGACAAATAGTTTAGTTATAAACCCCCAAAATAATGTTTAAACATTTTTAAAAACGAATTATATTGACTTATATAGGCCTCTTGATAATTTTATAGATATGAACGTAAGTTGGTTAAAATTAAGTAAATTTAATAATAGTAAATATACAAAAGCATTAACATTTTTCTATAAAAAAAATTGTAGATATAATTTAAATCCTAAATAAACAATAATAGGTACATCCATAATAAAATTGAACTAATGAAAGGAATTCAATAAAATTCATATTTTTACATGTTATATTATAAACTAATTTTTAGTATTATTTAAATGTATTTTAAAAAACAAAACAAATGGAACATTGAAATGCTTTCCCTAGGATTTGAAGATTTGTCATCCATGCATTAAGTTAACGTGTATCACCCTAGAAATTCTGCAAATATGGTAACTTTAGCAGGAATCTTTACTATTGGCATATAAAAGTGAGCTTTTATTGAGATTCTACACAATATTGTTTTGTAGTGTTTGGAAATTGATAGTCAAAGATAAGGTATCATCATTTTTTTTAACATATAGCGGATACATATAGCTGGGTGGTACATATGCATGGTGAGTTCAAAATTCGAAGTCCAAAAAAGAATTATATTACATCAAATATATTTGCAAGGCGACATGGATTTGTCAAAAAGAATTGTAAACGGATAGTGAAAAAATAAAGTTATGTTAGTTTATAAAGATAAAATGATGGTAAATAATTGTATCGAGAAAGTATTGATTGGGCACATATCCTACACCTAAATTGTGGACACATACTCAACTAAAATTATAAAATGTAAATAAATAAAATATAGTCACATAAGTTGAGATATTATACAATAAAAAAATGACTTAACTGTTTTGTGTGAAAAGATTTGAGGTGTTTCGATAGTTGTCAACCTTAACTTTATATAAGGCCCATTTGGATTAGCTTATTTTAAAGCTTATATAAAACAGATTATGCAAATAAATAAGTTTTCATGTACTATTTATAAGTTTTTAAGGTAGTTTATGAAAAACCCGTTTATGAAGATACAATTTTCGTTAGTGAGAGTTTATAAATTAAAATAAAAGCTTATTTATTTACATAAGCTATTTTTCATAAACTCAAAATAAGCTTAAACCAAACAGGGCCATAGTTTATATTAAATGCTATTGTCATGAAATTATGTGAGTCTTAAACAGATATGTTGGGCCTGTGGATGAATAATAAAAACAAATATTTTATGTTTATATTAAGTTGGTCTTTTCAAAGTTCAATTATAGAACTGAGTACACATGGTCTGATCGTATAATATTTTGTCATATGTCCACTACACATGCATCATGTATATTTATTTGAATAAAAAATTACTAAGTGCAAGTTGCAGTGACACCATAGATCCAGATTATGCAAGATATCTTGCAACCTTGGACCAAGCTGGATTTGAAGAACAGTTTGGTGTGTTGAATGCAGATGGGACAGTAACCAAAGGGAAAATTGGTGAGCAAATTGATAAGTTCAAATGGAAGATAATAGTTAAGGAGTCCACTCTGCAACCAAACACCATTTTGGTAAGATTTCGAATTATAGGATGAATTAGATATTTATGTCGTTAAAACCAAGTGAAAATCATACACTGACATATTTAAAACACCTTGTCCGCAGAATTTGCCCAGCAAAATTTTAAAAAAATGCTTGTATCCGAATCAGAAGTTAGTGATGTTTGTTGATGAAGAAATAAATTATTCATTCAACTGTGATATTTTTTTTGAATCTGGAGATTGTACTCAAAAGTTTATTGGGACAGGATGTTATGAATATGTGGTGGCAAAGAAACTTCAAAATGGAGATAAATGAGAGTTTTATTATGACAATTCGGCAGACATTATATTTGTTTCAAAGTTTCATTAAGTAGAAGTTATAACAACTATTAGTTTATTATGTTTTTTTTGTTAAGTATAATGAGTGTGGTGTGATAGTCATGAGGTTTGGTTTATGTTTGGTGTTGACTGATTTGTGTGTATGCTATTTAATGCACTGTAATCGTTTATTTATGCAAGTTTGTGACAATTTGTTGTTTATTAAGCAGTACTATTTTTATTATAATTGATTGTTAACATAATTTATAATTGTTTTTTAAAATTTACAATAGACACAACAAATCGGCTACATTCATTATTTATATCAAGTAGGTGAAACTATTAATGACATGTTCAGTATCACTTATTGAAGTAGGAAAGTTGGTGAGATAAGTAAGAAGATTTATCAGCATATAGTTACTGTAAATTGTCATTGTTCATGTATTTGATCTTGAACTCCAAAGAGGTTTATCATTTTGGCAGGTAACAATTTTGAATTAAAATGTTTATGGGTCATTTAGATAGCTGACATTGTGAATTAACTTAGTGAATGTTCAAGTTGACATAATTTTGCAAACAATAGAAAATAGATAGCAGTCATAATAAATTTACAAATTATAATATCATTCAGAACTTGAAAGAAATGATGATAAAATGCTAACAGTGCACAGTTGTATCAAATTTCAGTCACCAGAGTTCTTCAAAGGAGATGATCTGTGAGTCCATTCAATTGGCTATCAGTTAGAAAACAACAGCTTCAACCTGCATGCCAGAATGATGTATAAGGTAAGCATTTATAGGATTTTGTCCAAACCTTATTGACAATTATTTTGATGTAATATAATTTTTGATATTATATATAACTTGGGTGATAAATGAATTGTTAGAGTATTAAGTTTATAGAGAACTTACTTTTTAAATATTTTGGAAAACTTCTTTATAGACAACATTTGTTGTTGTGTCTTTGGGTAGCTGTTTTTCATCATGAACCAAAATCTTAATGCCTTTTTTGGTTGTGACTCTAGAGATTGCTACATAAATTTGACCATGGCTAAATACATCTTTTGGTAGATATAGACCAACTCAATCCAGAGACTGACCTTGTGATTTGTTGATGGTCATTGAATAAGAAACCACAATTGGAAATTGTCTTCTACATAATTTGAATGGCCATGGAGACTGTGAAGGTGACATATCCATACGTGGAATATATATAATATTTCCATGATGTTTGCCACCCATGATCTTAGCTTCCAAAACATGATTAGCCATTTTTGTAACAATTAACCTGGTTCCGTTACAAAGACCCTCAGACTGATCTATATTTCTCAGTAGCATAATTGGACATCCTACCTTCAATTTAATTTGATGATTTGGTAATCCTGAAGTACGTAAAGTACTAAGGAACTCTGGTGTCAATACATCAACGATGTTGTTATCATGCATTTCTGATCTATCGACTGTGTTAGCACTCAAATAAATTCTTTCTTCGCCTGCATATTATTAAAAATCATGTAAGCTAACTAATCATTTTATGATTACTAATGATTGTTGTATAATTATAGTATTAAATGATGATACCTGGCATGATTCCGAGAACATAATCATTTATCTGATCAACAACCTCAATGGTTGATGCTAAAATTGCTCTACTCTTCAGGTAATCATATGACCTGTAATGTCCAAGAAATTGGGATAGGTACTTTGTATAATGGCTTGAATTGGATCATCATATTCAGTAATTAACATTTCTGATGGAATATTAATTTCAGCATATCCATCATTTGGCTCACTAATCTTCCCCTCTCCCACATTTAATAGCCACTCTGAAAATTGAGAGATCTCTTCATTTTCTTCTAAATTCGCACCTGGCTTCAATCTCATATTTTTTGTTAAAGTCAAAACTTCACAATGATCCCAAATGTATGAAGCATTGATTGAGGCATGGACAATATCAGAACGACCACCTCTTGGAACCACTGGTAGTATTTGTCTAAAATCCCCTCCAAAAATGATTACCTTCCCACCAAAAATAGTCTCACATTTTTTATCACCGACACTCGTAATATCTTTAAGTGTCCTGTCCAAACACTCGAAAGTATATTTATGTGCCATTGGTGCTTCATCCCAGATGATTAACTTAGTCTGTCTAAGAAGTTCTGCCATATCACTGTCATGATCAAATTTGCAGGTTGAGTTGTCTAATGTTGGCACAGGAATTCTAAACTTAGAATGAGCAGTTCTCCCTCCTGGTAACAATAGAGATGCTATTCCACTTGTAGCCACGGTTAAAACAATTTCATGTTTTGACCGCAGTGAACTTGCTAAAGTGCGCCACATAAAAGTCTTTCCTGTGCCACCATGTCCATGCAAGAAAAATACACCTCCTTTCTGATTTTCTACTGCCAACATTATTTTATCATATATTGCTCTTTGTTCATCTGTTAAAAAACATGAAGAGTTTTGTAAGCTTTGGATAACAAAAGATGCATATTGAACATTTCAAAAATACAACACGTAGAATTAATCTATAAATACCTGTAAGCGATGAAAATAGTTCAAGAAATTCAACTTTAAGTGTATCGGTATTATAATTGCGCTCATCATATATGAGTCTGTTTCCCAATTGTTCAAGTACATAACCTTGTGGATAAGGTAAGGAAGGGAAATCCTTCAAAGTTCTCCTACTTGATTGTAACAACTTCTCAATATCTAACAATGTTAAGTTGTGCAGTTGTTCTTCATTGAGAATGAGTTCTGAGAAAGTGATACAATTTGAAACAGATGAATATAATACATTATGCAGCATAAAAATAATGTAATGATTTAAATGTGAAAGTTAAAATAGTTTAAATACCATCTGACAACCAATGAACAGTTTTATTCCATACATGTTGTGGCCTATTCAATGTTCCTGCTAATAACATAACAACGAACAATCTCCTTAAAAAATAACCTGAACCCCATTGATATGCTTCTCTGATTGCTCCAATGAATTCTTTATCATCATTTAGAAATCCCATTGCAAAACATGCATCTCTAAAACTGTCATATAGTACATCACCTACTCTTCGTATATCTTTGTATGTTCTTGGTCCTTTGACAACAGTTAACATCAATCGTAAGTGGAACAACTCTCCAGTTGTAGGTGGGACCCATATTACTCTACCAATTGTGAAACCCCTCTTCCTTGGTGTCCAAGTTCTTTTCTTTTTGTTATAAACAAACTTTGTTACAAATTGACCATATGTTAGTTCTCTTGCTTCGGCATAAAGTGCATTAGCTTGTAACCAAGCAGTGAACATAAACTCGGTGACACTTGCTTTTTCAAGAACATTTTCCATGCTAGAATGATCAGTAAAATAAATAGTTTTCTCTCCAAATAAATGGAAAAACATGCGCTCTACAGCTGGTTTTCTGCCATGGATAGAAAAACCAAATATTCTCCAACATGCTTCACATGGAGAGATATATCGGCAATCTAAATACTGTTTGATTTCATCAATTGGTTGCTGAACTGCTCTTGCATTATGTTGAGAAGGGACTATTCTTGCTGTGATTCGATCATAACCTTTGTGGATGTACTTGAATAAGTATTTAATTGAAGAATTTTGATTACACCATTCCATGTTAATGTGAGCTTGGTACTTCAACAACAAATGGCCATTGTATTGAACAACATGTCTATTGTCTAAGACAATTCCATTTTTCACAATAGTATGAGTATTAGAACTTCTCTTGTAAACTGGATAACCATCTTGATCTACAACTGTTTGTTCAGTATACTTTTTGGGAAAGAATTTTGAACATTTATTATTTTTCATGCAGGGTGATGATAATCTTGCACGACCACATGGACCATGCATCATGTGAGACCTGACCAAGTTGTACAACTCATTTTGTTTTTTGGGATCAGGTATTTCAGCACTTATAATATCATCAATATCCTCTGGTTTTGAATATTTGCTCGAAGGATGTAAAAAAATGAGAATGTGTGCATGTGGTAACCCTCTTTTCTGGAATTCAATGGTGTACATATCTATGAATATCCAATATAATATTGAATTAAAAACAATTTATAAGTATAGTAAAATGTTAAGGACAATCATTTGATGTAGTTGAAGTATAAAACTTACATGCCAACACCTTTCCTAGGATGCGTCTTTTAGTGAGGTCTTTGATCAACTCATCGAACTTCATTTTAAATACCCTTGAAATGAGATCAGGTCTGTCTTGTGACTTAAGGTTGTTCTTTCCTAATTCTCTTGTGATTTCTGGCCAGTTAGGATTACACGTAAAAGTAATGAAAATATCTGGAAAACCAACTACATTGGATATTGCCATACCATCAAAATAAAGTTGATCCATGTATCTTTTACTTCCCACGAAGGTTGAAGGCAAAACAACTCTTTTACCTTGTATTGTCTTTTGACCTTGCTTATCAATACCATTTGATTCATTTAGTTGTCTATATTTACCAACTCTTAATTTGGACTGGTTCTTCCTCAGCCAATTTAGCCTTTCTGATTCCATCATTGCATATCCATCAACCACAAATTGTTGAAACAATCTTCTGGACATTAATAATGTCATTGCCTCATATTTCCTTGATTGTATTCTAAAGGAGAGCCAACATTTGATTGTCAATCTATTTCTGGTTGTAACAACAGTGTCATCTTTGTATTTGAGCAAAATTCCTGGACGATATCCATCTTCTCCATATGGGAATAATAGTGGGTATTGGAAACCAAGATAACTGGCATGAAATTCATCTATTCGTTGCAAATTTCCAGATTGACCTTGCAAGATAATATCTCTATAACTGGCTGAGTCAATATCTCCTAGAATAAGTGCAGCAACTTCAGAAACTGTAGGTTTGTTGTAGATCCTGCCATCTGTTTTTCTTTCTGAAATAAGTTTCAATTTGACATCTTGAACTGGACCATCTTTCAATATATCTCTTACCATTCGAAATGCTTTGGCATGAACGTTGTTTGTATCGAGCATTATCTGTAAAGCTTTGACAATCTTTGGATCAATATCTTTATTGTTGCTGATTGGAAGAAAAATATTGCAGTTAGCAGTGTATATAAATGAATTTATATATAACATAATTGATGAGATGGTAAGATGCAAAACTATGGTTAAATTTACGGCAGTTATTTTTACCTAAAAGTGCCAATGCGATTTGAAATTTCATTATCTGTGTCATAGATATAAAGTTGAGCAAATTTGGGACGTTGTCCTTCTAATGGTAACATGCTACCAATTTTATGACATGTCTGGCCTTGCATTCTTATGTTAGGTGGACCTCTCCCTTTGTTTGTGTTAGTATCCATGTTCATACCTGGAGAAGTGAAAGAAAACATAGCATTGTATGTCCTGGCATTAGCTTGATAATTCTTACTGAGTTTGGTATGATTTTGAAAGAGTAAATTCTGCAAGAGTTGTGGAGGTTGTTCCAACAAAGGAAGTTGCACTTTCCCACCTCCACAACATAACTGAAACTTAGGGTTTGAACTATTCTTAGATTTTTGTTTCCTTTCTTGGTACCACATTAAAGCTCCACATTGTGGACACTCCCAAACAGGATCTCCTATGTCACCGTACACTGTTATGAATAATATAAAGATAAGATTAAAGTGTGTTAAATTCATATAAGATAAAAGTGTAATTAAAGTGTAGTCTACTTAATTAAAAATATAATGTTTGCAACTGAAAGTATCAATATAATTAAAGTGTTTATAAATATAATGTTTACATATCAATTTAAATTAAAGTGTGTTAAATTCATATAAATATAATTAAAGTGTTTATAAATATAATGTTTACATATCAATTTAAGATGTTCTTCAATTGATAAAAAAGTAATGTTTACATATAAATATAATTAAAGTGTAGTCTACTTAATTAAAAATATTGCATTGAAAAGGTAATATGTTGGTAAAGATATACTGATATCCTTGTTCTGAAATACAACTGAAATGATGATGGAAACACGTGATGTACACAATGGTTTATGATAAAACTACATGAAGTGATTTGTCTATATTAGTAGGTATTAGTAGCTATCCTACTGTAGTTGCTTTTAAATGATGTAGTGGTATAGCATTTAATGTTTTCCAGGTAAAGAGGATGAGTTGAATACCAAATGTCTTGTCTAAAATGGTTTGTTTATTAAACAATAGTAGAGTAAGCTACATAACATTAATGGCTTGGATGGTAAGGATAGCATTGGTTATTAGACTTTTGCAATACAACATTCAAAAAGCATATAAAGGACAAATTATATTGGTTAATAAATAACCATATAAAAAGTATTAAAAAAATTCTACAATGTGTTAGAACATGTGAAGTTTATTTCGTGGGCCATATAAGTAAGTATTTAGTGGTTTCTAACTTCATTTTGTTATGCTAGTTAGAAGTATTAAAATAAATTAAAATTGTGTGAGAAGTAGTGCATTAACCTTTGGATAGTAAGTTTGCATGTATAAGTATAAGTGATTTAACAGGCTGTTGGGTATTATATAAAATGTGACCTCCAAGACAATCGAAGATGAAGATGTATAAGTATTGTTGATTTTGAAATAGGATTATGACCATTAAAAAAAAGGAGGAAGCTTATCATATAGGATTATGACCATTATAGATTGACTTAGGAAACTATTCCTTAATTATTAAAATGAAAAAATAATTAAGTTTGAGTCAAAGGGATTGTTGTAAGAAATAAACATTGTAATTGTATTAAGTTTTGGTAAAAGATAAGGTAAGTATGAAGTTAAGTCATTTAAATTTCACATAAAATAAATATGAATTATAGTTTAGACAATATATAATAGTGCATGTATAATTAAATGTAAACAGTGACAGTCATTGAATAGTTTAGATAATATAGAATAGTGCATATATATAAAATGCATAGCCATAACAGAATAATTGAAAGGAACTTCAGTAATTGACAATAAAAAGGAGTCTGAATCCACAATGTAATTATGGTGCAAGATAATGATAGTTAATAAGTGACTTATTACATAATAATGTTTGATAGTAGTTTATCACTTGGCTATCCTGACTTTCAAAAAAAGTAGAACTTCAAATAACCGCATGGTTTATTTTTTCTCCTGTTTGATCAGCTTCACCCTCTTGGATGATGAATTTTTTGCAGGGGTAACATCCTCATGAGTTCTTGGCTGTGGTGGGAGATCTGCAGACATGATCTTCTCAAGGGGATTTTCACGCATAGAGTTGAGCCCTATTGGTGTGAGCTGGCTTAGTGTCTCCAAATTGTTGCACATCTCTACACTCTTCATTTTACTCAGAGGTGTAGAGTCACTATGTCCTTCAGGATCATATTCAGACGAAGCAGACAAGTCATGTTGTTATGTAAAAGAAGTAAAACTCCAGGTTAGTAGTTATAAATCAAGATTACATAAAGAAGCATATGTTGATAAATTGCAAATAGATAATATTTAAATACTTACAGTTGAAACAGTTAAATCATCATTGCCAACACCTTGGTCAGCAAGTGTATCCTCAACCATGGGTCCTGTCCCAGCATAGACAGGAGGTGGTGCAGGTTGCTGTAAAATATATTTAGAGGAATAGATAAGTGAGTCATAGATTTATATGTGTTGAATTGTTAAATACATTAGTTTTTACCAAAGAGTGTGAGTTTGCCTGAAAGTTTGGGAATTTGGATTTAACTTGATCAACAAAAGTTGTACCCTCCTTCAAACAAACAACAGAAGATGTCTTCCACTTTGGTTGCCATTTAACTTTAGCGACAACAATCTTATGAGCCATGCCATCCAACATCATAGGGTATTCCAGGCGATTGGTAATTCCAGCCTGGGAGTTAAACATCGAACGTTAGGCTAATCATAAGTAGAATAATTGTTGATGCTTTAAAGATATCAAGGATATATACCTGAAGCATATTTGTGCGTAGCTGAGCAGCAGGAAGTCCCAGCAACAACTGGGTAACTTCACGGTCCCAAAGAACAAATGTACTCTTGACATCTTGATACGAAACTTCGACTTCAAGTTTGTACCTTAAATAGCAAAGAAATAATCATTAAGCATAACATGAGTTATATGGATAACTCTAGAACAATATAATATACTTGACTATTTCAGTTTCAATGTTATGTCCATCATCACAGCAATACGGAGGTTTGTCACCTTTAGCAATTTTGGGACACTTATGTCAAGCAAAATAATACCAGCCATGCTTAGTTGAATTGACCTTGTCAATTGTTGCAACAGTAAGACAATAGGTAATGTGCAAAAAAGTGATAATATTTAATGAGAATTAAGGCATAGATGAAACATTATATAAGGAGTTTCGAAGTGGATGGATCATCTGATAGACACCTGATCAAGCTGTATGACATGAGATAGTGGTAGAATCATTGTATTAGACAACAAATGCTCTTCAGAAGACAATTGAGAGCTGGAGTAAGACTGTGTGCACATTATCTGGCTTTGAGACTGCGTATGATCATCTTTAGGCAAACTATTGAAATAAGGTTGTTTATCTTGTGTTAGTTAGTGAAAGCAGTGGTTTATAAACTCAACCAAATAAATGACAACTGATGTAATTATAAGTTACTAACCTCTCCTTGAAGTGGTTGATCTCAGGCATGTCGTCATTAATAAACAATTTAGTGAAGGAGTAAGTGTTGGAAACACTTAGTGGAAAGCGTCCTGAGATAAACATAAGGGAACCAAAACATTAAACATAAAAAATTAGTGCAAATAGTTATAGAAAAATTGATTATGAAACACTACAAACAAACCTTCTTCCTTGATTTTGCCATACTTCAACATAACAATGACTGGACCAACCTCTTTTCTCTCACTGTTATATTGAATAAACTTTCCAGCATACTCCTCCCACAAAGTGCAGTTGATCACAATATCACTAAGAACCAACATAAAAAATACAATGATATGGAAATATAGAAAACTTTAAGGAAAGGTTTTCCTCAACTATAGTAACACAGATATAGTATGTAATGTAATCAATGTTTTTACCTTAGATCCTTCAACGTGAAATTGACTTGAAGTTTTTTCCCTTCACTAAGTTGACAGTAGCCCATGTCCTGAACGACTCCAATAACATCTAAAAACCAACAAAAAGAAAATTATGAGGACAACAAAAATTGCAAAATATTAACACTGAGACTCGTGGAATAACTATTGGTTAGTTCACTTACTAACTAATAGGTCAGGTCGCCATTTGCCGGACAGTATTTCAGCAAAAGGCTTAAATTTGATCTGCGGATTAGGGATATCATTGAGGTTGACATCAACAGCAGTGGTCCCACCAGTCCATTTTAACTTGTATTTGTGATCAGAAGCTTTAAACAGAAGATCATTGTTGACCACTTGAAAATTACTTAAGGTATAAGTAGAATTTTCTTCAAGTATTTTGTCATAAACAGATTTGTATGCGGTTGGAATAATGACTTGAATATCATTACCCTAACATGGAATAAAAGATTGCAAGTTAAAAAGTGAAACAAATCAAAAAAGTGAAAAAGTGAAACAAAAACAACAACTAAAAATTTCTCTGAGATTAGTTAGAACATATACATATATACAACCTTAACATCAACAATCAGGAAATCCAATAAGTTCAAAAGTGAAACAAAAAAGAACACCTAAAAGTCTATATGATATTAGTTAGAACATATAGATATATATAACCTTAGCATCAACAATCAACAATTCCAAATGTTCTTTCCCATCCTTGACCACTGTCCATTTGTCTTTGACTCGAACTGACAACTTCCAAAAATCTTTAGAGTCTGTAACATCAGCAATGAACTCTAGAGGTCTCTCCATCTTCAGAACTAAGTTATAAAAGGACAAAATGAAGTTAGAAATAGATAAATGCAAAGATTAGAACAGTAGGGTAATGAGTTATTAACTGATAATAGTGTGATAAAGTGCAGATATTTGATTCAGATGAAATAAAATCAAAATGGTTCAAGAAAAAGAAGATAATCGATGAAAGTAAAAAAGTTGTAAGATTTGAGCAATATGAGACAAAACCTATAAGGAAGAACATAAAATAAAAAAGAAAACCAAGTGAAAAGTTCACAGATCTGAGCAATATGAAAGATATGAAAGTAAAACATTCATGAGATTTGAACATGAACACAACATGAGAAGTCAGAAATGCGAATCATAGGGTTGGAAGGTATAATTTTGCATGAAAAAATGAAAGAAAAAAAAGGATATAGTAGTTTACCAGTATTTGTGAATAATGGTTTGCAAATGTGAGATATGTATTATGTTAGTAAACAATAGAAAATAGTGTATAGTACCTTCACATCTCCTTTGATTTGATAGGAATCAGATAACTTGATATTTGAACCAAATGTAAAGTGATATCATTTCCCCCCAAAAATGAGTCACTATAGTTCAGTTGAAGCAACTTGTTAAAGTTACTTAGAAGTGTGAACTTCAAAAGACATAAAGTTTTTCAGTTACATTGCAACATTGGTGTAAAGTGGTGTCATTTAGTTACAAAAAGTTTTTTTAACACAACTTTTAACCATGAATGTAGGATGTGGCAGAAGAAGGGCATAGGGCAAAAGAGGATTTTCCACAGGGTCTTCCTTTCTTATATTAAAGGAGATTAAGTTTGGGTACTCATCTTACTCCCATCATAAAACAATTCATCTTGTGTTGTTACAAAACATGTCTTGAGTCCACCCAACAATATTAAATAATTTCTTTTCAATATATTAGAGAAAATAAAGAATAATTAATCAATTAGTGTTTTTTCTTCCAAAATTAATTAAATACTCTCAAAGAAGAAGAAAAATGAAAAGTGAGATACACTATCATTTAATGAAAGAATTATGCTAACAACACCCTCTTTTTAATCTACACTCTTTTATTTGGTTTGAGAGAAAAAATTCTAATTGATTGGGAAGCCCAAATGAGAATAGGGCCTCCTGGTGCGACTTTCTATATAAACTGCATCTATGAAACAACTTTTGCTACACGCACCTCCATATAAATTTAATTTTTGGGCCCCTACTAATCAGAATCCTTGGTCGTCAGACCCTGTACCTATGCCCAAGGCCGACCCTGAATCGTTTAACATTAAAATGGAAGATCCAAAAAGTATTTATGACATCAAAATTACTTATATACATTTTCTCTTTATTGATTTCGAATTTAATCCTAATTTTACAAATAAATAATATTGCATCAACAACTTTTTTTTAATAAGGTAAACTAGCTCGCCGAAATTGGCTCTAGGGAGAATCAAACCTGAGACCTTGAGAGTAGCACACTCTAAGTTCCCAAACCAACATTATTATACCAACTTAAGTGGGTTCTGGTCATGTTGGTGAAGTTACAGCTTTTTCATTTGTTGAAACATTCTTCCTCATTATGGAACCATTGTTAATAAGAAATGAATACATTCTCAAGAATATGACGGGCAGATAAAAGCAACATATAATCTTGATGTTTTGGGAAAAGTATTATTTGTAAAAAGAGGGATATGAGCAGGGAAGATGAAAGGAAGAAAGACTATGGTCTACTCTGAAGAAAATAAATATATGAGCAAGATGACAAGGGTTTTGTAGGTGAAAATGATATTGGGAAATTTAGGCACACTGAGGAAGCCTAGAAATAGATTAAGGTGCTGAAAAATGTGTTGTAACGTAAATGTGATCATTTGGGGAACTATGAAAGGGAAGATTGATATTTTTTAAATACTATGATCGTGACGAAGATCAAAGTGGAAAATCTTAAAGGGAAGTGTGGAGTATCGCGAGAGCATAACCATTAGAATTCGATAAAGCAAAAGTTGGTGTTTTATTCTATTAAGAATTGGAACGGAGAGCCAAAGAAACTTCCACATTTTGGAAAGAATGCTTGTGGCAATGATGTATTTGGTTTTGAGAAAAGAGAGAATGTGACACAAAATGTTGTCTAGTAAAGTCTTTATGATATCCTCTTTCATTGAAAATGAAGTTCAACACAAGAGACGATGAAAAGCGAAGGAAATGAATGAATGAGATTGATTGTTACAAGTATAATGATGTTTTTTTTTTGAGATTTTTGTTTTCTTTATAATATTCTCATAGGAATCCAAAAAATATTCATTTTCGTACTTCAACGTATTGTTTGAAAGTCTGACATCATTGTCCACCATAAAGTGATCTTTCATCTCGCATGTATCAAATTATTATTTGCGTCCTGCACCACATTCACATACATATCAAACAATAGTAATCACTTGATTGAGAAAGAGATAGAGAACTTATAAGATAGGAAGGAAAAAATATAGAAGATACAGACTGAGTTATGTATCAATAGTAGAAGTAATGCTTAGCTATAGCAAAACCCACTAACTATTAGTGCATGTAATACTAACACACAAGGCTTTTATTTATATGACCAATTTTTTGCATATTTCTTCATATTACCCAATGTGGGACATTATTCTAATTATTATTATTGATATTATGCACTGAGATACCTCAAACAAAAGCAAGACCAAGCAATTAATAGCAATCCGAATTTTTTACTAAATTGGTGGATTATATCACATTGAACTTTGAAGAAAATTTATATACAAAATTGAACAAAAAAAAATTTTGAATCCACCTAAGTTTTTGCTTGACATTATATGAACGAAAATATTTTTAGTAAAAAAATATTACTATAAATTAGTACAAAAATTTAAATCCACCTAATTTCGTTTTTTAGTAAAAAAAAAGATTGAGTGCAGTTCACTATAAACCATGCTAGAGTTGTATTTTGAGATGAATCAAGAGTTCTCTTCTTTAGTTTCACAATATTTTTTGTTAAGAGAACCATTACATAGAGATCACTGCCTTTGTGTCTATGTTCTATACAATTGGAAACAAATGTTGTATTTCAAATTCATGACAAATAAGAAAAATCAATTGAAAAATAATTAACAAAAAATACTTTTATCATTAAAAATAAAGAGGGGTTAGGTGTAAACCAATTCTGTTTTGCTGATGATCTCATTTTCCTTAAATCATAATAAAACTCTATTAGATGAAATGAAGAATTTCGTTGCACTTATGACTTCAGTTACTTTAGGATCATAATATGCAAAAAATTAAATGAGTCCACTAATTGTAAGAAATGAAATAATTAACTACTTTTTTCTATTAAAAAACTATAATTTTAGGCAATACTTAAATCACAAAAACCAAAAGAAGCAAGCAAGGGCCTAGAAATAAGGAGAAAAACCACCTTCATCACCCACATTAGTAGCATCTGTCTATATTTCTTTTTCATCACAGATTGTAAGGCAAACAAATAATATCTTAATTAATGATTCCAAATAAAAAAGAACTATGACAGTTTGAAGCTCCACTTGGCTGATGTGGCATAATCCTATTGGTGAAGAAACAGTTATTCATCTATCGAACATATCCCTTGCCCAATGAAGGACTTTTTCCGGAACCTATAAATAGAGGCTTCCAGCCTCATTCCAAATTATTCTTTGAATTAATCACTTAGAAATAGAATTCAGAACTTCAACTCAAAAATAAAACCAATTTTTTCATATAAAAACAAAAAACCTGAATGAGGTCTATCTAATACCTTTTTTTAACCAAAGGTCTAATTAATTCTTATAACGAAAATACTACATTTTCCACTAAAAATAAGACACACATTGTCTTATCAGATTACTATTTTTTTTTTATTAGACATACTTTTTATCAGAAAAAAAAATATATTACTCTTGTTTTGGCTTTATTCACAAGTCGCGACATTAATAAAAAAAAAAAATGTGCTATTTATTAAGTTTATTTGATTTATGAAACTCATGGCATAAAAAATTTCATAATGATTATCTAATCTCATTTCTGAATGTGTTCCTCAATGCCAAGAAGTAAGAACAATGAAACATGTTGGTGGTGCTTATCTAATTTCAATATGTTCCTTGATGCTAGGAATGTGGAGCACATTAGTGCTTCTAAAATGCTAACGTGGAGATGAAATAGTTTTCTATTGGATGTACTTGTTTGACCTCATTATTGTGTCATTCTCATGTTATTGATGTGGGTTTCCTTGCGGGATAATCCATGAGATAATTGCATTAGACTGATACCATTACAAGTCTCATTTAAAATTATTAGATATATTCATTCATTATATTTTGACAAATATATTTTAAATAATTTATATTGTTGATTAACCAGGAAAACAACACGCAACAACATGCTTTAAGAGGACAGTGAAAGCTGTTCACTGTACAATCAGGAATTTCCATTCCTAGAGAGTGACCACAACAAAGATATTACTCTTGTTTTGGTGGGATCAATAAAACAGGAAAGAATATTTCTCTATGTTCACCTTTTTTTTTTCGAGGGAATTTCTCTGTTCACTATTAACGAGATTATGAATATCAATAACATATGATATGATATTACTAGCATAGCTTGCATTCTTTGTTAAAATTATCTCTGCATAATAATCATTTGCACACAAAAAGCATAGCTTGCATTGTTTGTTAAAATTACCTCTGCATGATAATCATTTGCACACAAAAAGCATAGCATTAAAAGAACAACACTAATTTTACAAAATATATTATTAGAACTTGGAAATTATTTATCTCTTAACATCCAATAAATATCACAAGACATCAAAAGTTGTAATAAAATTACATAGATGCAGCTCTGCCTTGACACTGCTTGTTCTTCTCACTTGTATGTCATCAAGTTGGAAGGGTGCAGATAGAGTCAATTGCAAGTTAACGGCTGTAAAAATTGAGAAGATAGCAAATCAGTAGTTCAAACAAGCTTTCAGAATTTAAAAAAAACATCCATCATAATCTTTACATTCCACTGCTTCAAATTCTTTGCGGACTCCAAACTATTCATCTTCAAAACGCGCAAAAAGTCCAATAACAGAAAGAATTTGAAAGGGTCTGAGACTCATGAGCTATAAGTGAAATTGGATTGAGTCAGAGATAGAGCGACTCAGTGAGCATTCCAGCACAGAATGGTTAGTCTCTTTTCCATAGTATGATGCTACTCTAGATATTAACTGTCTGTCTAAGCCAAAATGGCTAAAAGCAGAAAACTTCATGGCACAAAAAGGATATTGAATAGTCCAGACTTACAAAACTAACTCCCCCCTTTTCCATCATTTTAGTAAAATTTCCATACGCCCCTTCTTGGATAAACTTTCCATTCTCCAGGTCTCTGTTTAGTCCACAACCTATTCCTCCTTATATAGTTTTAGGCACAGTTCTATCACAAGTGCATTCTCAAAAGCAAAACATTTTTTATTCCAATAAGGAACCATCAAGAAAGATCCAACCATAAGACTGAATAATTGATAGAGATTGTAATTTTTACGGCATGATGACAGATACTATCAAGTTATCACTTCTATAACAAGCCAAAGTAAATCACTTTTTACTAAGCTCTCTTACTGCATCAAATGACTTGTCACATACTATTCTCAATTTGCAATTGTTCAGAGAACTTACCAACTTTCTCATGTTAAAAAGAATTGAAGAGAACCAGACATATTTTCATTGTGGCTTTTGCAGTTAATACTCACTATCTGAGTGACCTATTAAGCTAATTAAAGGTGATTGCTATTCCGTATTTGTTATCATATGGACTAAGTTTTAACCATCCTAGGTGGTAGGTAAGGCTGTTGCTTTATCCTGACATTATGATACATTAAGTCATGGAAATTAAAGGCTAACATGGAAAAGGACAAAAAAAGAGGTGATAAATAAGTTCAGAAGTTAGAATGATTGGAGCCCTATACCAGTTTCACGTGGTTCATGTTATTCTAAAGAATGTTCATTAACTATTTGTTTTCACGGATTTCTATTAGAGTGATGGAAGATAGACACTTCAGATCAAAGACATATGCGGTGTCCGATACGCGTCAGTCTGCACCACTAACATGACAATGACATATGTAATCATATTCAATCACTTTCATTACCTTAGATTATTAATGGTGTGGTGTCTGCGTGTATAAAATGATTATCAATTTTCCAGTTCTTTGCTTGGTAAATCACAAATTGGGAAAGCACAATGGTAGAAGATATTTTTTGCATGTTGACAGCAGCTGATGACAATTTAATATAGGTTCAATACACAATAAATGATAACATTCATCTAAAATGAAACTTTCTAGCGAACAGAGATTTCACATCATATTAGAAAAATCCACCACAGTTAATTCTTCCTGCACTAAGCATATTAAAAAATTGTATATAGACTTTACTCTATCAATATAGACTATACTATGACCATATACATTACATTTAGCATTCATTAGCCTGAAGTGTCATATCAATATCATATTAAGACTAACTTGCTAGTTAATTTTTCCTAAATGCAGGACCCGGCAGTTGAATACAATTGCAGGCAATACCGATCCAAAATGTTTACATTGTTGGACAGATCACCGACATTCATTCTCCATCCACTTCTGTTAAACCCAAGTGCATAACAATGAATCCTAATCTTAGTGAAAACTGAAAAGTTTATGTTAGCTTTGATGTTGTTATGATAGATTAACCAGTATAACTATTGTTTTGATGCAATCTTAGTAAGACTTCGGTACCTAACACTAAGGTTTAGTCCAAAGTTGTTGACATTTTCATACCTCAGTTATTGGCCAACATGTATAGACAAAAGAATACAGTCAAGTTACAAATCAGGAATGATTTACATTGTCCAGTAATTGGGTTTAATTTGGAACACCACAAATGCAACTCACAAATATTGATTATATGAAGTAT
>Ga0315914_1001640_pt1 | contig 33797 bp, 22 predicted proteins | sample MpolenodulesMG_FD_203920 | JGI IMG/M metagenome (GOLD analysis project Ga0315914, IMG submission 203920) | Medicago polymorpha root nodule microbial communities from Los Angeles, California, United States - elongated nodules | ecosystem: Host-associated > Plants > Roots > Nodule | place: USA...
GCCCATTTCAAAAAAAAAAAAAAAAAAAAGCGGCAGCATTAGTTAGTTCATTGATTATCCAAATGACATTAAGGTTGGCAATTTTGCCGGACTCTTTGGTGGCACTACAACAATTGCATTCTTGACAGATGATTCCAAAACTGCCTCTTCAATCTCTCAAATCTTTATGAGGACCGTAGACAGAAATAATTGGATCTTTCCGAATGAACTTAGAGGGCCATAACATTAGATCATTCTGAGTAATTGGATCGTTATAATTCCTTGACATCGAAGGCATGTCCAATGTCTGAAACGTGTTATTGTTCGACACCAGCAAGCTTGTACTGATATATGTGGCTACTTTTAATCACTTTTACTTTTTCAGTGTCAGGGCTGTTTGTCAAATGTCTATTAGTTCATTGTGCATGATCTCAGCCAGATTAGTTTGACCCTACCATATAGCTACACACGAATAGGTTGTGCCAAGGTCAATTCCAATTGCAGGCCCCTCGTATTTTTTGGCCATTCATTTCAGAAGAGAAGAGAGACATAACATTGTTGAATGATTCTGGTTTCTTTTAAAATCTATCAAATGGAATATAAAAGTTATCTGAATGTGTCCATGTTAATATTATAGGTTTTATGACTTCTTATACGTCCACAATTGCCACACTGGATCAAGCGTTTAGATTAAGATTACTGTTAATATGAGAATATTCACACACCCTAGCGGCCCTGCAACTCACGGTCAATGTTTTATATTTGGTTCAGTTCTATATAATTAAGAGAATGAATTAATGTCACTTCCCTGTAATTAATCATATAAACACAAACATCAACATAAACTTCAATGCTATTAGATAATGATAATAAAACTAAAGGTATGCATTCAGCACTTTCAAAAGCAAGACATCACTTAAAATCTTATCCAAGAAAAATAAAATTATTAGCCTTGGATATAAGCTGTTTCGACATGCTCTCCAGCTCCTCCAGATGACCCTCAAGAACATCTATTTCTTTCTCTTTGTTATTCTTATCAAGCAAATCCATAGCAACAGTAATTGCATTGTTGATCTTCGCAATTTCTTGAGGGGAGAGAATCAGATTAACATCCTTCTTCTTTAAAGCGTTCTTCATATTGTAAACACAAGAATCTAATGCACACATTACCTTGGCCCTTTTTAAAAATTGCATATCTTCCACATGATATTTCACAGCTTCCTTAGTCATTTTTTCAATGTCGAACATTGACAACCTGTCTTTGTTGTTAGTAATGGTGATTGCGTTCATATTCCCTGTAGATATTTCCCTAGCAGCAACAGTTAGGATGCCATTTTCATCAATCGAAAAGCATACCTCAAAGGGCTGGCCACGGGGACCTGGAAGACAACGAAGCCCAAATGAACCAAGCAGATTATTGTCAGTAGCTCTTGGTCTCTCACCCTCATAAACAAGAAAATTGGCAATGCACTGGTTATCATGAAGGGTGAAATATCGACCTGTCTTCTTGACAGGTATGGAAGTGTTTCTAGGAATCACCACACTCATCATATGTTCAATACTTACAGAAATACCAAGTGACAAAGGGGTAACATCTCGTAGCACCAAGTTGGGGACATTCTTACAGCCTTCACTCAAAATAGCAGCCTGAACAGCTGCACCATAAGCAACAGCCTCGTCTGGGTTGATACCCATGAATAATTCCTTCCCCTTGAAAAATTCTAGCAATAGTTCCTGCACTTTGGGAATCCTAGACGAGCCACCCACAAGAACAATATCATCAATATTACTCTTGTATATCTTTGAATCCCTGAGACAACTGTCAACAATATTCATACACTCATTGAAAAAATCCATATTAAGTTCCTCAAATTTGGCACGAGTGATTGATGAAGAAAAGTCGATTCCCATGAATAAAGCATCTACCTCAACAGTGGTGACAAAAGCAAAAGAGAGTATTCTTTTTGCCCTCTCACAAGCAGTTCTCAACCTCCTTAAGGATTTTGGGTTCCGACTGATGTCCACTTTATTCTTCTTTTTTAACTCCTCAACAAAATAGTTCACCATTCTGTTATCGAAGTCCTCGCCTCCAAGATGAGTGTTTCCTGCGGTGGCTTTTACTTCGAATACATCACCTTTAATTGTGAGGATAGACACATCAAAAGTACCGCCACCCAAATCAAAGACAAAAATATTTCGGTTACCATCACGGTCATTTCTCTTGTCAAGGCCATATGCAATAGCTGCCGCAGTAGGTTCATTGATTATCCGAATGACATTAAGGCCGGCAATAGTACCAGCATCTATGGTGGCCTTTCGCTGAGAATCATTGAAGTAAGCTGGCACAGTAACAACAGCATTCTTGACCGGTGACCCCAGATATGCCTCTGCAACCTCTCGCATCTTTGTAAGGAGCATAGAAGATATTTCCTCAGCACAAAAGTGCTTCTCTTGACCCTTGTACTTAACAGTAATCGTAGGTTTCTCATTAACAACAGAAACAACCTTGAATGGCCACAACAATATATCTCTTTGAACAACCGGATCACTAAACTTCCTACCAATTAATCTCTTAGCATCTGCAAAAATAACATCAATAGTAAATTCCCATCATTCATTTGTCCAGCTAAAATAGCAATTGCATACTAATCAGGGTTTAAAAAAAATGTTTTTGAACGTGACATCAAGAATCTTTACACAACTTTTAAAATCCAATTTCAATACATGATTTTAACAATGATAAAGATATAGAAATTTCAATCAAGAATCTTTACACAAAAGCAATTTTTTTCAAACCAACAAGAAAATAACTAGAAATAGAAATAGAAATTTACCAAAGATAGTGTTTTCAGGGTTAGTAGCAGATTGATTCTTAGCAGCATCACCAATCAACCTTTGCTCATTGTTGAAAGCAACAAAAGAAGGTGTTGTTCGGTTTCCTTGATCATTGTGAATAATCTCAACTCTTTGGTGTTGATCAAGCCACACAGCAACACAAGAATAGGTTGTTCCAAGATCTATTCCCACCGCACGTCCTTCGTGAATAATCTTTCTTCTTTTGATGGAATCCATGAAAGTCAAAAGATTAAGAAGAAGAAAAACTTGTAGGGTTTTTTTGTTGCTGTTGAAAGTAACTTTATTAGGGTTTGTTCTCGAAGTGAATAAGCCTTTCTTATATAGGAGAAATGGTGCGTAATATCCGAATGAGAAATGGTGAATGTTTCAGATGGAAATTCGTTACAACTGCACGACCCGTGTATTCAATGAAAATAAGAAATTTTTTTGAGAGGATGAAAAAAAAAAAATTGAAAGAAATAAATAAATTTATCAAAAAATTGATCAAATTTTGAATACAAATGACAAAATAACAATTAATTAACAATAGAAGTCAACAAATATTAAGTTGCATAACTGTATTTGACACAATACATGGGCATTAATCTATATTATATAAATTTGGGGAGAGAATTCGGTGTCTTTGGCTTCGCTGTCTTTCGGTGCCTTTGATGGCTTTTGTTCCTATCTCTTTCTAAACCATTAATTCTCTCTCTAAACCATTAATTCTCTCTCATCTAATTAATTTATTTTAATCATTCATCCAACCTTCTCTCTCATCTAAAATGAACTAAAGGCACCGAAGTCAAAGGCACCGAATCCTCTCCCATAAATTTGATACCTTTTTTTCAAGTTTCAATATGGAAATTTTTTCTATTCATTTGAGATTGACATGTGGCACTCTTAAAAAACAATTATATAAATTTGATAACTTTTTTTTAAGGTGGATTTTAGGGTGAGGGTCCAATTAGGTCCCTCACCAGTGAACCACGAGAAAAACACCAATAGATTAAATAAGTGGTTCAGATTTATTAAATTAAAAGAGAGAACATGTAGAACTGCTCACATTCAATCATATCCTGCAATGGTTTCACCCGTTGTTTACCGTAATTAATTGTTACGAACCGAACCGAACCAAACCATTACAAATCAATTAATTCCTTTTCACACAAAAATCTGAACCCTTTTTCTAAACCCTAATTCCATTTCAAATTCTATTAATAGGATATCAACTTCACATTTTTCATTAAACTTAGCTCAAAAAATCTGGTGCATTACAATATAGAATAACCTATTAACAGAATTCAAGGCATCTCAATGAACAACAGGCAATATCCTGTGCATATTCAATTGAGAAAAGTAATAGTATACCTATTACACCCCACCCTAGAATACAAAAACAAGATTCCTTAATTCTGCCAAGTTAAATTTCTCAGAACATATATGGGTAACAGGTATCAAACACATGGCAAGTGCTGACAACAGCGCATATTCTTACAATTCAGAAACATTTAACCAAGTATCTGAATTCTCTATAAATTTTACTGTCGTTCAAAATAAGCATACCCATAAGCTCATTCTTCGATATCATGTGAAAAATGTGAATTTGATTGAATTTGAAATGGAATTAGGGTTTAGAAATAATTATAATTAAAATAATTATAATATATCTAAATAATTGTCCATTTTAAAAAAAAAAATTAAAATGTCTCATTTGATTTTTATATAACAAAAAAATTTAATGGTTAGATGAAAACATAAAATGGTTATTTGAATGATATCATCATTTATAACCCTTAATTAAAGAAAATAAAATATATATTAATATTTTTACAAATAAGTAGAATATTATTGAAATTCAAATAATCCAGTTGGTTTAATAAAAACAATCGAATATTTATATAAAAATAAAAAATTAGTAATGTTTCATGTAGGTTTTTTTTAAGGGAATATTCATAATTTTATTTTTTTTGGGGAGAGGGAATATTCATAAATTGGTCATTTAAATTAGACAGATCTTATAACGAAAAAAGTGATCCTATAAATGCTAAAATATCTTAAATGATACAATTAACTCTCATCACATTTTCTTTCTGTACAGTGCACAGGTGTTTTTTCTTTTTAGGATGAGTTTAATACGAACTCTTTAAAGTTGTTCAAACGTGGATCTTTATCATTTTATAAAAAATTGAATTTAATAGAAATTAAAAATAGATAATAAAACTGATATTTTATTAAAATTTCTAAAATTAACGATATTGACTGTTGAACCGCTACACATTAGATGTATCATGCTTTTATTATTATTATTATTGTCTTAACCCTGTGGTTATCAAAGGAATGGGTCTTATAATCATGAGTTTGACCAAGAGGTATAGTCTAACCAAGAGTTGTTTCACCCAGAATTTGAACGGATTGGTTTCGGTTGGACCCAACTTCAGGTAAACCATTAATTGAGTTGGACCTAAACTTAGACAAGTCCGAGTAAACTATGATTTATTGATATATAAACTTTTATCTCAAATCACAAGGAAAACTTTCAACAAGAATCTAGCAAATATTGCTCCATGTTCATCTGCAAAATCCGACGATGCTAATCAAACAGATGCAAGTTCTGTGAAACTCCATCCAACTCATGGTTTCATGTGGGAAAGGAAGACGTTCGAGACAAAATTTGATATGGAAGATCTGAATTCCCTAACCTTAGGGAATGATGAAAATGATCATCACATCTAACATTTTTTTAACCAAAAATCGATCCAAATTGAACCGTTACACCTCTAAATGTGAATGAGTCTTTTGTGGTGTATTGTTATGCGTCTAAGATGAGATTGGATGGAGTGCTTATGCATAATGGTCAAGTAGTGGCGTATGATTCGAGGCAGTTGAAAGTTCACGAGAGGAATTTTTAAAATTTAAGATACGATACAGGTACGCGGATACTGAGAATTTTTAAAATTTAAGATACGATACAACTAAAATACGTTAACAAAAATTTTATACTAAAACTTATATGCATGTAAAATACTTGAAGAAAGTCTCCATTGATTTCTTCTTAGTACAAAAAGTCAACATTGATTACTCTTCATTATTATATTTTTTTGGTAGTGACTCATCATTATTATAATATTATAAAAGTCACAATTTTTCAAAAATAATACATGTAATCAAAATAATAATAAAAAATATATGTATAGTTTTCTTATAAAATTGAATCATATACATTTTCACTCAATTTTCACAACATTGTCTCATTTTTTTACTCTTCATCTTTTATATGACATATCTTTGAAATATCTTATAAGTATTATTGTGTATCTGTGAAGTATCTTATAGGTGTCCGATCAAATATTTTTTGAAAATTAAAATTATTAATTATAATACTTCGTGGATACATATCGATTAGAGTATGAATGTCCGATGTATATCCGATATGGGTACATCTCCAACTTGGAGTATCCAAACTTCATAGAAAACTACCCACTTCAAAAATAAAACTCAGCACTGAACTCAACCGCCGGAAAACGCAGCCGGAGTTACTCGCTTCAAAGTTTCGCTTCTCAATTCAGGTAACTTTTCTCTCTACTTCTTCTTCTTCTTCATCGTTCAACTATTGCATTGCTCTTTCTTTTCAACGCATTCCGAAAATTTTCATTTTCATTTTCAATTCTACTTTTCTGTTTTTTCAATCTGTTGTTATGGAAATTGCTTTCAAAATTTGAAGATCTGAATACGTAACCGCTTCAATTTTGTTTTTGAATCTCACCGTTACTTTCTACAATGCTTTGTTTCGGATTTTCATTTTCAACACAAATGAAACAAGTTGAATTTTATATAGAACGTTATTGCTTACGTATTTGTGCATTTTGAAGTTTCAAAATTTGGAATTTGAATGAATTTTGGGTGAAATTGAAACAGAAAACTTGAGAAGAATAATGAATCGTAAATTTGGAGGTGGAAAACAACCAACTGGGACACCATCACTGCCTTTGTCTTGTGTTGTTGTTATCTTTTCTCTTCTTGCTGGTGCTTCTGTTGTTCACAATATCTATAAACCTAACCTTGTAAGCTTCTTCTTACTTATTACTCTTTCATCATTCATTTTTATGACTTAGTTATGTATCAGTGTCGTGTTCGGTGTCCGTGTCTGTATCAGAGTACTTCATAGTCGATAACACTTAAGAAAATGAAAGTGATTAAATGTAACCATGTGTCGGTGTCATACACTAAATGTACAAATTGAAGCATATATTTATTTATTTTTTTGAAAACTCGGTATTCGTTCTAAGGACTGACTTATCCGGGGGACCAATCACACCCTCCACTAGCGTAGGGTCAAATTGAAGGCATAGCAAAACTCTGTATGGACAGGATTTGTTTGCACCTTGGGGGTTCGAACCTGAGACCTAGAGAGGAGCACCCTCCTAGGTCTCAAGCCTACACGACCAGGCCAACCCCTATGAATTTGATTTTGGTTGAAAGTAAGTTGAACATAAAGTGATTTATGTCTGGATAGTTTAGATCAAAGTTGCTTTTGTGTGTGTATATATGTTTGGCACTTTAATTAAATTGAAAATTGATTCTTTGCTGCTGTGGAATCTAGAAATTTTAGCTTTTAGGTAGAATTGATTTTGGAACTGAAATCAATTTTGACTTCACCAAACTAGATTCTGGGAGTTCTAGAATTAAAACCACTCTCAGCTAAGTTATTTTCCCACTTACCAATCTAATGCTTAACCAAATTTGATGAAACTAACATTATGAAATAAGTGATAGAAGAGGAGATTGGAAAATAAGCAAAAGGGTGAGAATGTTGTATCATCCCAAATCTTGATGAATAATTTGTCCATCATACATATTCCTTAGAATGCATTTTTGAACTATGCATAAATGTTTTTTGAAAGTAATTGATAGATAGCCATAGACAATAGTCCTTGAGAATGAGGTTATTTTATAGGCAAACCTGAAAAGGAGTGTTTGATCTAAATTTCAGTAAGAGAAACAAAATATAAGCAGGAATATAAAATGTAACAGATTTTTAGAATGCTTCGAATACCACCTAAATTATCAGGAATCCCCAAGAAAGGAAAGTATAGGCACAGTAAATTGAGTTTTAGGTGGACCATATTGAAACTGAAACAGAAATATTTAAAATGACTAAAATCATATAAAAAAGATTTGAAACATTAGCTAATGTTTATTGAATTTGGGATAGGAACTTGCTTCAATAACATTTTGACACAAATAGAATATAAAAAGTGAAGATTTATAAAATAATGTCTTCTGACTTTTCCTTTATCAAAGGTGGGAAAAATAGTCTTGTTGAACAAAGTAGTGAAATATTACTATAGAATGCGAGTAGTTTGAATGTGATTAGTTACACTGCAGAATATGGACACTATATCATTGCCATCAGAAGCTATGGCGGACCTTGCTAGCAATGCGCCATGTTCAATGCCGTGTGCATAAGGTTGAAGTTCTCTGAATAGAAAATAAAAAAGTCCTATCAGCTGTGCACCGCACCGTACAGAGGACTTAAGAGTGTTTAGGGTTAATGAGTTACTTCCCTTCTGCGTATCATAGATGTTCCTTTCATATCCGTTAGTGCAATATCCGTAGTCCATCGTGGTTAGAACACGTGCAAAGCCTGTTCTCTTCAGCTGGTAGTCAGGTCATGGGTCTGCGAGTTCGAATTTTGGGCCCGAACTTCAGGTATTGGGCCAGGTTAACTCTTAACATATTATAGAAGGATAAGGTTATAATTATGATTTTGCATAGTGCAGGACATGAGTTTTAAGGTATTTCGATCAAAATAATTCTTTATCTTTGAGAAGATATATAATCGTAATCAGCTTTGGTAGTGGTATTAGAGCATTGTAATTGTAATTGATTGTGGGGAGAGTGAGATATGAATTTACTATATAATGACTTCTATATATCAGCATGATCTCTATTTGTCAACTTTGTGTTCCTTTATCAAAGGGTGAAAAAAAAACAGAAAAAAAAGAAGCCTATTGGTGTTACACTAAAGGTCAATAATTAAACTAAATGTCACATTTTACATTACTCGTTTCTATTACAATAAGTCAACTGCAAAAATTTAATGGATTTCCATAAGCATTGTTATACTTCTATAGAGCAAAAATTTAATGGATTTCCATAAGCATTGTTATACTTCTATAGAAGATTGACAACTGCCTTTTCAATAAGTTGAGTGTAATCTTATAGTTTAAAGTTAGAACTTTTTATCAGTAGTTGTTATTGCTTCTGTTGTAGTTGTTTATATTTGCTAGTTTTTTTGAGCTTGCCTATAGCTAACTGCTGAAGAAAAACCTGGATCAGTTAAATGTAGAAAATGACCTCATTATCCATCAGAACCAACTCCATAGAAAAGGGTAATATTTTCCTATGAAAAGTAGAAACTTACCACAGCCGAATGACCCTAGCGTTTATAGTCTAACTCTCCTTGTCAGGTGAAATTTCTGAAATGAGATCGAATTTGGTGGCCATCTGAGTTTTTCAGCATATAGTAAGACTTTAAAGTTTAGATTTAGTGATGAACTCCTCTTGAATTTATCCCCCCTGTGTATATCAATTTTTTGAATGAAGATAACGGGGACGAAAAACATATTCGATACATGGGGGGATTAAATTCAAGATAGGATTTTGGGTAAATTTGAGTAAATTCAGTTAGGATTTTAGGTCACATTTTCGATAAGAAAAGGCCAGTCATGAGTTTGCTTTAGCCATAAAGTAAAGATGGGCCAGCTGTAGTTTTTTTTCCTTCATAGAACTAAAGGAGGTAAGGAAAAATGTTAATTTGTGTTGCTTTGTTTTTGTGAGACATTTATTTGTTTGTGCTTGATATTTATGGACAAGTGTAGTTATGTTCATAAGTATGTCATGTAAGGGATTGATTTTGAGCCTTGTAAATGTATTTTAGTTAGATTAGATTAGACTAGACACCGACCATGTTGTTAAGATGGATTGCGCAGTAACGGATTTTCTGACATCCGCCATTGCCAATTTCAGAAGGATGGTGGCGCCATGATGTTTTATGGAGGCTTTAAATGTCAGGTTTTTACCTTTTGACCATGCTCCACCATCGTTTTGATTTGACCATCTTGACAATACATCTCAAACATTAAGTGATAGTCCATATAACCTTCAGTTCAAGTCACTCTATCCAAACATTGTGATGAAGATACTGTAGTTGTAAATATACATTTATATTTTTCTTCAAGTTCCTTATCATATCATCTATTTTCACTCTGAATTTTATTCATCTACACATTGCATTGTTGAGACAGAAGTGAGAAACCATTGATGAAATAATAACCTCTGTAATAATTTTATAAAATGCAATCACTTGGATAAGTAGTCATGGATGTATAACCATCGAGCTTCCTTAATTTTCTCTCATCATCAATTATAACGTGCACTTTACTCTCTGAAGATTCGACACTAATATGTTATTAACTCATTGTTTTTTATGTAGACACTGCCTCCAATTGATGGATTTGATGGGACCAAGAAGAAACTAGATGAGAAAGAGTGATCAGTTTCAGTACTTTTTAATATCGTAAAAATGAGCAAGTTTTGAGGCAAAAAATTTAGTGTATGTGCAATTAAACCAGAGATGCAGAGGATTGTTATATTATATTAGCTTTAGATATTAGAGTCCTGTTTGGATAAACAGCTCAATTAAACACTTATAACATAGATGTTTATCATAGTCTTTATGTATAAGTTATTTTTGTAACAATAGATATAATAAAGTCAAATCATTTTCATACAAGTTATGCTGGTGAACTTGTGGAAATAAGTTGTCAAGAGAAACTAACTCTATGTTTTGGGTAATTTTCAAATTGTATTTACCATATTCATTTTTGAATTTAGTGCATGATTGTTTTCACATATATCTGAAAATTAATATTTTTCTTGAGATTCAGAGAAATAAATTCTTTCAAATGTCTGGCCCTAAGATATAAATTAGTGTGTACGCTTCTTTAATCATTAAGCAACTTTCTTGTGTTCTTAACCTGAAAGCATTATCTTGCTGTTTTAGATTATACAATATGATATTGGACCAAAAACCAGAGAATAAGGTATTCTATTGTGGCCTTGTCTAATATAAAACATCATGTTGTCCATGATAAATTATTCTTTTATTCAATTTGAACGGTTAGATTATGAAAGACCATTAAATCTTATCATACACTCTCTTCATCAAAAGTTTCCCAATTCTCTCTCCTTCATTTCCTCTCTTCCTCTTTCCTCATTCCCTATCATTCCAATTTCTTGCAATATTATGATACCATGCACACCAATAGAATTCAGAGTTAATATATGTGAATTACATAGATTTAAGATACTATTTTTTTATTAGTTAGATTTAAATATTATTGATACCAATTTATACTCGATGGATTTTGATTTTTGTGTGTGGCACACGTTTGATCAACATAGAAAAACATGTTTGGCTATATTTTAAAATTTGAACTACTTCTCCACACCAGTAAATCCTGTCAATATGCATATCTAAACTTCAACTAATAAACTCTAAATGACCAACTGATCATATAAAATACAACTTGGTTCATCTAATATGCACCATTTGTAAGACCACTACAACTACTAATAATGTTTATTATCCATTTATTTATAATTATTATTTTATTTTATTCTATTGTCTATTCTATATTCCCTTCTTCCATTTCAGATGAGTATTTTTAGAAATAGTTTTATTGTTTTTATTTTATTCTATTGCCAACCATATTGGAATGACATGCACAAGTAATACCCCATTGCATTTTTTTTCCTTAAAAAAATCTTATATTCTAAACACATTATTTGCTGGCAAATAATATATTTTTTTGGTGCAAGGTCACTTATTGTTTATATAAGAGTTTTCTTCATCCACCTTCTTTCCAATGATCCAATCCTTCTCAAATATTTGCTGTCAGTCTTACATTAGGAGGATTTGACAGAGCATATTCAGTTAGGATTCAAGAAATATGTAGTGCTAGACAACTATTTTAGGTTGGCTAGTTACATAACAAGGGCCCCCAAATAAGATTAGCTAGGTTACATATATATTAATTATAAAGTGTATACTAAATTGAAAATTGATCTTAAAAAAGTTGCATATCCTATTGAGATGGTTTACCTAGAAATAGAATCTTTCATGGTTGCCAATCCATGATTAGAGGAAAGGAGTTCTTTTATCTTTTTGTGGTCCATTCCTTTTTCTATGTGTAGGAGAGTAAGAATAGGCTATTGACCCCAAGCAAATTCTACTCTTTCTCAAATTCACCCATTTTGTTGAATAAATTTTCTTCCTTAATCCAATCCACTTGTTTTTTTGCGAAAGTTATGTTGTTAGTTTAGTCCAATGTGGCTATGTCCTTTATGATTTTGATTTTAGCCATGTGAGTTAGGCTTGTAGGAGATATTTGAGTAGTTAACATAGGGTAATATGTTTAAATCTTATTTGCCACAACTGTACACAGAAAATAGCTAGCATAAAAAAGTGTAATTGATCATCCAATTTTATCTTATTGAATATTTACATGTAATATAAATATAAACAAGAAATAATAATATTTCCAAAATTATAATTTTTAAAATATGAAAAAGTGGTGTAGAAAGTTTATCTAGAGACATGAATCATTAATAAACACAAATATATATTTAATGAAGTAGTGGTCACTCAAGAAAACATTCATATAAATCAAATACTCTTTTCTAAGCTTTCACAACTTCATATGGGAAAGAAAAAAATATCTATTTTCATCCATTTATACAATTTTTTTGTTCATATAAAGAAAATTAACTCATAGGCATTGACAGTGTAATAAAAATTGTTTACACTAACAGCCAATCATAAATGTTCAATTATATCTATTTTATAAATGACACATATGATGATTATGATTTGTTAACAATATGAGCTTCTTACAACAATGTATGGAAATTAAACACTTTAATTGTTCTTTTCTTTATCTAGATCCACAATCACATCATGTCTATTTGTACACTTTTTACAAAAAGCAATGACCATGACCAACAAATAGGGCTAACCCAATTAGTACAAGACACTAAGGAATCAAATCTAGTTTTTCAACTCATATTGATGATGGTTAAAACTTCAATTTTGTATGAAGTCACTAAAATCTATATACAAACTTTTTCTTATCATTATATTGATACGAAGTTTCCACGACCGCAGTTTAACAGTGATTAATCTTCGTCGAAACTTATGGGACACACAAGGTGAGCTCTCTCCATCCAACTAAATTTTTTCCTTACACATGAGTCAGGAATCAAACCCCTCCAACCATATGTTTAAGGAGCCAAGTCCCACTCTGTAGACAACTCTATTGTAACTAGTTGAGTAAATGTGATTAAGTGAAATTGCTTACCGTTTGGTTTGAGCATGGTGTGCTCCCCTAACTGCCGCTTTAATGCACCATATTTTTGTGTGTGCCAACAAACATAAAAAACAACCGAGCTTTGTTTTTTATTCAACACTTGAGTTATTTTTTTACTCAACAATTGAGTTTACTTGAAGAAGTTTTCAACTCGATTGCAGTCACATTATCAATTAACATAATTTTCTGGAAACGTGACTTTCATAAAAGGAATTATACTCCCCTTGCAATCATCGATGTTGTTGTTTTTTGTTAATTTATTATCAACAGTACTAGTGACAATAAATTATTAAAGAGAAACATCACTGAAATAATTTAAATGATGCAAATGGTATTTTTTTTTAAGCAAATGTGAATGAGTTATTTTAGTTGGTTGGGTTTGAACCCTAGAACTTAGTTCACATTTGATGTCCCTCAACTCATTAATATCGAGCTATCTATTTGAGTGGTTTTACTTGGATGTCATTAATTATTGGTGTTTTTGATGTCTTTGCTCATATCTTTTTTTAATCAATCATTATCTTTCATGTAAATAATTTATTTAAATAATTTATTAGTCCTTTTTTTCATCTAAAATACACTAAAAATTTTATCTTCCATCTAAATAATTTAGTTTTATTTTTATTTTTTATTTTCTTAAGTGATGAAATGTACAACAAAAATCTACTCTTTTTTCAATTACATACCAAAAGGATCAATAACACAAACAAACAACTCAAAATAAGTAACACATCATCAAATATTATCGGATATTGATATTCTCCCAACAAAAAACACTCACTTCCATACAAACTGACTAAAATACCTCCCGCGTGAGTTAACTCACGCTCGTTAAGCTGGAGTATAAAATGCGTGAGTTAACTCACGCTGAGTTATAACCTACATGAGTTAACGCACGTTGTGGTTATAACCTACATGAATTAACTCACGCTAACTTAAGTTAGGTAGCGAACGTGACTTAAGTCACGCTGCGTGCAACACCTACGTGAGTTAACTCACGTGAGGGTATTTTGGGTAGTTCAGTTGGAAATGAGTGAAACTTGATGAGAGAAGAACAATTTTCAATATTATCCACCCAAAAATTTTAAGCCCGACTCGGCCCAAAAAATGGGCTAATGTGTTTTCCCGTTAGACCTGCCTATTTTTGACATCTCTAATAGCACAAGTGAAATCCCTACTTTTGACTAATATAAGGTTAAATAATTCTGAAAGTAAGTGGTTGAGCTCAACCAATTAATGAACTTTATTTAAACATGGATCGATTGAGAGTATCCAAACTAAAATCATGTTGGATGACTCTCTATATTTTTACTCGTCTCTCGATCCAATTTTAGATCGACAAACATTTTATCGTCAGGAATCAAAGATTAGTTAAATTTAGGGAAGGAGACTCAATTTTTTTTTGGAGGGGGAACTTACTCTTGCACATACATATATGATATGAGTAAAAACAAAATCAAGTTAAGAAATAAGAAAAGTACATGAAAATTAATACACAACCATTTTTTTTTTTTAAGGAAATACACAACCAATTTAATCACACACATAAAAATTCAAAGAAAGAAAGAGCAAACTTATTAAAAAAAATAGGAAAAAGTATTCAAGAAAAAGGAAAAACAATAATAGCAATACCTAAATAAGTGCCAAACACTATGGAAAGCGTTACTTTCATTTTCGATTCAAAATAACAATCCAACGGCTCACATTTCATCTCTTTCTTCTTATATTCACAATTCCCTTTTTCCATTTTCATTTCGTCTTTTTTGGTAGAGTCTCTCTCTCACTGCGCTTTCTCTCTCTCTCTCTCACACACACACTCTCTCTCACTTCGCCTCTGTGCATTTTCTCTCCTTCTTTGCCTTCCATCACCCTCGGCATTTTCCTTCCCAAAGGTCTGATTCTTTTCATTGATCTGTTTTCTTCTTGTTTGGATCTGTTTTTGTTTTTTCACATTTGAATTTTGATTGAATTTGATTTTGTTTGTTCTTGATTAGGTAGATTTGAAATGGGTTGTTGTTAGATTTTGATTTATTCAATTGTATATGATAAAATTTTCATTTTTAACTATATTTTGTATTTTTTGTGTGTTTCACATTTGAATTTTGAGTTATTTCTTAATTTGTTTGATGTGTGTTATTGATTATGGTTTTATTTGTTCGTAGATTTGAAATGGGTCATTGTTAGATTGTGATTTATTCAATTGTGCATAAGAAAAATTTCATTTTTAGACTTTTTTGTTGGTTTGGATAAAAATAGAAATTTGATGTAAGAGGATTGGATTTAAGATGGAGTCTTGTCAAATTTTATGTTCATATGTTCTTGATTAGTTAGATTTCAAATGGGTCATTGCTAGATTTTGATTTATTCCATTGTATATGATATATGATAAAATTTTCATTTTTAATCATTTTTTTTATTTGGATCATTTTAATTGATCGATCTCGGTGTTTGTTTAATTTTGAAGGGGCAAAAAAGAAACAATTTTGATTGGTTTATATGATTTCATTAACCAACATTGTGTTTTTGTTTGTGTTTTATTTATGGTTAATGAAGATGGATCTATCATTGTTAAGCTTGGTTCTATGAAAAGTTGTTTTCAGATGTATGTGGAAATAATCTGAATTGTTGTTTTGATGTTGATAGAACATAATATTATTATGTAACAGTTTACTTTTTGATATGATTCAATTATTTAGCGATATTTGAGGTGAAAAGTGAAATTTGGTGGATCTGCTTATCAAAATTAGAAAGAATAGATTCCGAAAAGGAAATATGATAATGCTTTGTTTTGTGGACCCTTTCATGTTTTCCCACTCTCCTAACTACATAGTATTTTGTTTAATAGTGCATGGTTAATCAACTAGGTGCAATGTATATTTGGTTTTACATTTATATGAGGTAAAATTGATTTTAACATGTTTGGATGTGTGCGAATAATATTGTTTTTGCTTCTAGATTTTATTTTAATTTGAAGCTAGAATTTGGAGCTTTTGACTTCCAAATTATTTTTTAGCTTCAAATTAATTGTTCAACTCACTTTTACATTTAATCACTTTATAATCAATAAATTCTCGGTTTCAGGAAATTGTTTTTCGGATTGATATAGTAAGTGAGGTAAGTGGAGGGTGAAAAACTTAGTTGGCACTGTTTATGGAAACATCACACTTCTACTAACTAATTTTCATTTATCATGCAGATAGTAGAAGATGGCAGACGCTGAGGATATTCAACCTCTTGTTTGTGACAATGGAACTGGAATGGTTAAGGTACATAAATGATCTTATAGTTTTTGGCATGGCTATCAGTATCTTATAACACTTGTGAATCATATCTCGATTTGATATAGAATCAAACCCACAAGATATAGAATCTCATGCTGAACCCTGATTCATCATTATGATGAATCCTGATTCTCTATGGAGAATCTTGATTCATTCTAACGAATTATTACCTAAACTTAGTGTATCCAACCCACCTTTTGTTTTTGTCAACTTTGTGTAGTCTGCCATTTGTCATTTGATTTATGATTGAATCTTAAATTATTTTGAAGTTTATGAATGATATATTAGCTTATTATTTTGTTTGGTCAACTGTTTTTACTTAGAAATATCATACTTTCAGTGGTAATGTAACTTACGATTTGTAATAAGATTTGATTCACGATATGATCTCGAGTATATAGCCATTGTTGATAGCATTAAGTTTTCTTAGAAACATATCATAATGCAGTACTTTAGTTGGTTTTATTGAAATTTATAATATTTATATTACCTAATTGAATTGGAGAAAATGGATTCTGATTTATCTATCTTTTCAGGCTGGATTTGCTGGAGATGATGCCCCTCGTGCTGTGTTTCCCAGCATTGTAGGCCGTCCTCGTCACACTGGTGTGATGGTTGGCATGGGTCAAAAAGATGCGTATGTTGGTGATGAAGCACAATCTAAGAGGGGTATTTTGACTCTCAAATACCCCATTGAACATGGAATCGTTAGCAACTGGGACGACATGGAAAAGATTTGGCATCACACCTTCTACAATGAGCTTCGTGTTGCCCCAGAAGAACACCCAGTGCTTTTAACCGAAGCTCCTCTCAACCCTAAGGCCAATCGTGAGAAGATGACTCAAATCATGTTTGAGACTTTTAATACCCCTGCTATGTATGTTGCTATTCAAGCCGTTCTTTCACTGTACGCCAGTGGTCGTACCACCGGTAAGTCATTTTTTAATTGCTCGATTAGATTTTTTATTATGTGGGTATGAATTTATTTTTTTAAAATGCATTTTACAAATAGATTGAATATTTTTAAAAATTCTGTAATATTTGAAAATATTGTTTTCAATGTTTCCGAAAATGCATTCTCTCTAGTTAGCAGCTTTCATATTCTCTATCATAATTGAAAAGGAAAATCTACAACCAAATGGCATTCTAGCCACAGACTTACTAAGTGAAACTTGCAAATGAAAATGTTGTGAGAAAATAAACGGGTCCGAAATTGTTTTGTTTTGTGCTGTGCTGTTTCACCGACTCTTAAAATGAATGCGAAGAAGTTTATATATTTTCTGTCTCTATGCAGGTATTGTGTTGGATTCTGGTGATGGTGTCAGCCACACTGTCCCTATCTACGAGGGTTATGCCCTTCCACATGCCATCCTTCGTCTTGATCTTGCTGGTCGCGACCTTACTGATTTCTTGATGAAGATTTTGACTGAACGTGGTTATTCTTTTACCACCTCAGCAGAGCGAGAAATTGTTCGTGACGTGAAAGAAAAGCTTTCATACATTGCCCTTGACTATGAGCAAGAGCTCGAGACAGCCAGGACCAGCTCATCTGTCGAGAAGAGCTATGAATTGCCTGATGGACAGGTGATCACCATCGGAGACGAGCGTTTCAGATGTCCGGAGGTCCTGTTCCAACCATCTATGATAGGAATGGAAGCAGCAGGCATTCACGAGACCACATACAACTCCATCATGAAGTGCGATGTTGATATCAGGAAAGACTTGTACGGTAACATTGTGCTTTCAGGAGGAACAACCATGTTCCCAGGTATTGCTGACAGAATGAGCAAGGAAATTTCTGCTTTGGCCCCAAGTAGCATGAAGATCAAGGTGGTTGCACCGCCTGAGAGAAAATACAGTGTCTGGATTGGAGGTTCCATCTTGGCATCTCTTAGCACCTTCCAGCAGGTTTGTTTTGTTCTTTCCTTCTTTCTCTACTTGGAATGTCATTGTAAGTTGGGTCTTAGTCTATTAGTTTTGTAGGGCATTGATAACTTGGTCCCTCAAACTAACACAATTTTGAAATGATCCCTAAATAGCTGAAACGAGCCCTGTTTGGATAATATCTTAATTTGCTTATCATAAATGTTTGTGTATAATTTAATCTAGTAAAAGATAAAATGAAGTCAAACTATTCATATAGAAGCTATAAGCAGTTTTTATAAGCTGTCTTGAGGAGTTTCTTGGAATAAGCTGAAAATAGCTTATGGATTAGTCATAAGTTATTTCATGAAGCTTTCTCAAACAGTCTCACAACTGCTCAACAGTTAAACTTGAATAAGCCAATCCCAATATGTCCTGATATGATCAAAGATTTTCAAGTTTAGATACTATTTTTTTTGGTAGTGTAAGTTTAGGTACTATATTTAAATATAAAAAATTTCAGAAACTACATTGACAAAGTCCTACGATTTAACTTAGGATTAAATTGATTATTTATTTGTAAATCTATGTTATTGCTAATGACACAAACTTTTATTGAATGCAGATGTGGATTGCAAAGGCAGAATATGATGAATCTGGTCCATCAATTGTCCACAGAAAGTGCTTCTAAGCTGCTTCTACTGTTTTGAGAGAAAAGAGGGTTATTGAAGGGAAAGACTAGTGTTGAATCAGCCAGAAGTATTGCAACTTGTAGCAACCCTTTAAATTCATTATTATTTGCTTTTGTTATCTTTTGTTCATGTTATTATTTTAAATGTTGGAGTGATTATGAGGAATTGTTTTTTAAAATGGTCCTGTTATTTTCAGTAATATTTTTGACTGGTTCATTCTGCGTATGAATTAAATGGGATTATCAAATTACCACGTTTGATATATATTCAAAATTTATTTATTATCCTTGATTGTTGGATTACAAAATGAACTTTGAAACTAAAAACAATTGGTTAATTAAGTATGGTATGAAAATGTTGTATGGTTAATTAAGTATTGGTTAATTTTATTTATTGTCCTTGTTGTATGGTATTCATATGATATACTTATGTTACAAGCAAAGGGGCAGACATCAATCAATGAAACTACGACAAAGGACAAAAACAAAAGCATCATATTCTCATGCTTTGGTAACAACAAAGAATATGCAAATGCTATGATGTGATACACAATCTAGATATAGGTACGCTACATACTGTTCTACACATAAGAAGAATTATTGAGATTCTTTTGCAACATGGTTTTTATGTTGAAATTAATAAAGCAAGCAATACATAGTAGATCAATGCCTCTTTTGTACCAAAAAACGAGTATTTGAATTTGTATGTAATTCTACTCAACTTCCCATTAGTTGAGTATTTGAATTTGTCTTCGATCGGTAACTCTTCTTTCTCACCTATATTTACCTTCGGGGAAGCGATATAAATGGCGAGGTACCTTCTAGCTTGTTAAACCTTCAAAATTTGAGACAACTTGATCTCTCTGAAACCCAACTATAAGGATCAATTTCAGATAGAATAGGCCAACTAGCATATATTGAACACCTCGATCTCTCTAAAAACCAACTACAAGGATCAATTCCTTCAACTCTAGGAAACCTCTCATCCTTAATTTCCTTATCTATTGGCTCTAATAATTTCTCAGGTCAAATTTCAAAATTAACTTTTTCCAAACTCTCTAGATTAGATTCACTAGACTTGAGTAATTCAACTTTTGAATTCCAATTTGATTTGGATTGGATTCCTCCTTTTCAACTAAGTGAACTTTATTTGAAAAATTGAAGTCCAGGTCCAAACTTTCCATCTTGGATATATACACAGAAGTCATTGCAATTTCTCAGCTTATCGAGCTCGGGAATTTCTATGATAGATAGAAGTTCTCGAGCCTTATAGAAAGAATATCCGATGAACTTGTTTTGTATAACAATTTGATTGCTGAAGTCATATCAAACCTAACACTAAATTGTTCCATTTTAAGTTTTGATCACAATAATTTCACAGGAGGACTCCCAAACATATCACCAAAGGCCTTCATAGTTAATTTGTCTTACAACTCCTACTCAAGATCAATTCCATATAGTTGGAAGAACTTGAAAAATTTAGAATACATTAACTTGTGGAGTAAGCTATCTGTTGAAGTTACAGTGCAAATCATAAACTTGGGAAAAAATAAATTTTATGGAACCATAGCAATCAAAATGTCACAAAAATTAGAAGAGCTTATACTGAGAGCTAACCAGTTTGAAAGAATTATTCCAACACAGTTATTCACTCTCACATCTTTGGTACATTTGAACCTTGCACAAAACAATTTTTCAGGATCTATGCCAGAGTGTGTCTATAACTTGACTAATATAGTTACTTTAAACAAATTTCATTGGTCTGGTCTTATAATTGAGTTGTTTACAAAATGTCAAGATTATGCGTACAAGGTACGAGCGGAAAGACGAACTATTGACCTTTCAGCCAATACCTTGTCTGGAGAAATGACATTGGAATTGTTTAAGCTTGTTCAAGTTCAAACATTAAACTTATCTCACAATAATTTCATTGGAACCATCCGAAGATGATTCGAGTCATGAAAAAAATGGAATCTCTCGATCTTTCTAATAATCAGCTTTGCGGTGAAATTCCTCAGAGAATGTCTCTCTTAACCTTTTTGGGTTATATGAATTTATCATGTAGTAATTTTGACGGAAAAATCCCAATAGCAATGCAACTTCAAAGTTTTAATGCATCAAGCTACATTGGCAATCCAAAATTATGTGGAGCTCCTCTTAAAAATTGTACCATGAAAGAAGAAAATCATAAAACTGCAATGCATCTACGGAGAATGAAGATGATGACTCTATAAAAGAATCATTGTATTTTGGCATGGGGAGTTGGATTTGCAGCAGGATTCTGGGGGGTTTGTGGCTCTTTGTTTCTCATTAGGAAATGGAGGGACGCATACTATCGGTTTATCGATGGAATGGGTGACAAGCTCTATGTAACGATGGTAAAGTTAAATAACTTTCACAGAAATTGAATTCACTAACCTTAACTAGCAGGAATTCAATTTCTCACTAACCTTAACTATTGCTGCTGAATTCATCTTTAACTTCTTGTAATGTTTTTGTTCATTGAAAAATTGTGTATACAAGTCAGGGAATGGTTGCATTCAAGTTGTCACTTGTTCCTCGGGCTTGTTCTCACCGCATGATCTCTCTCCTTGATTTATGCAATGCAAAATGTAATGATTTTGGACAATGTGAATTCCTCATGTTATGTATATGTCTTATTTTTATTAGTTTTTATATCAGTTTAGTCAGATGGTTGCAGAATAAGAGTCTGTAAAAACTTGGCTGGTTCAAAATCTATATTATGTGAAGATGCCATCTGAATTGATTTGTCATATCTAAAATAAATGGATTCGAAGTTACTAATTTTTTTTGGAGTAACTAGAAGTCTAGGTTTTTTTTTAGTGTTTTCGGTTGGTTGCGGATTGCTACCAAGCAGCATCACCAATCGACCTTTGATCATAAGTAAAAGCAACAAAATAATGTATGAAGGAAACACACGAATACGTCACTTCGACCCAATGTATGCTAAACAAGTGAAATGTGAATTAACTGAAACGGTAAGAGAAATACCTATATCATGTTTGTAGCATATTCGGTGTGCAAACTTTATTAAACCTCTACTATTTAATAATCACAGGACAGTTTCAATTCACCACTAGAACAAACAGCAATAAACACTAAAAAGATAAAGAAAGAAAAAACTATTACTTCTTGGCTATAGTAATGGATTCAAACATACTCTCAAGCTCCTTCAGCTGACCCTCAAGAACATCAATTGCAACCTGCTGGTTACTATCAAGTAAACTTGAGGCTATCGTAATTGCAGAATTGATCTTGTCGTTATCTTGAGATGAAAGCTTTGAATTAACCTCTGTTTGCTTTAGAGCATTCCTCATCTTGTAGACTCAATAATCTAAAGCATTCAATACTTCAGCCTTCTTTAGGAAATTCTTATCTTCGACATGGTAGTTCTTAGCTTCTTGAACCAGTTTTTCAATTTCTTCAGTAGATAATCTTTCTTTGTAATTGGTTATGGTAATCTCATTCATATTGCCGGTGGAAATTTCCTTAGCAGAAACAGTCAAAATACCATTTTCATCAATAGAAAAACATACATCAAAAGGATATCTGCGAGGAGCAGGGGGAAAACCGAAAAGAGAAAAGGAACCAACGGTGTAACATCTCCAAGCACAATGTTTGGAACATTCTTAAAGTCCTCGCTAAGTAAAGCATCTTGTGCAGCTGCACCATAAGCAACAGCCTCATCAGGGTTAATGCTCATGCACAAATCCTTTCCATTGAAAAATTCCTTCAATAGTTGTTGCACTTTGGGAATCCTAGAAGACCCACCAACAAGCACAACATCATTTATAGTACTCTTACTCATTTTAGCGTTTTAAAGACAACTCTTGACGGTCTCCATACACTCCTTAAAAATGTCCATATTGATTTCCTCAAACTTGGCACGAGTGATTGAAGAAAAGAAGTCAATTCCCTGAAATAAAGAGTCGACTTCAATAGTGGCGATAACAGCAAAAGAGAGTACCCTTTTTGCCCTTTCGCACGCAGCTCTTAACCTCCTCAAAGCTCTAGGATTCCCGATCATATCCACTTTGAGTTTCCTCTTGAACTCTTCTACAAAGTAGTTCACCATTCTGTTATCAAAGTCCTCTCCTCCAAGGTGAGTGTTTCCGCCAGTGGACTTAACTTGGAAGACCTTATCCTTGATTGTTAGGATAGACACATCAAAAGTGCCCCCACCAAGATCAAAAACGAGAATATTTTTTTCTCCAACAAAGTGAGTTCTCTTATCAAGTCCATATGCAAGGGCAGCAACAGTTGGTTCATTGATTATCCGTATAACATCAAGGCCAGCAATGGTACCAGCGTCTACTTAACACTAATCATCGGTTTGTCATTGACACTGGCAATGACCTTGAATGGCCACAACATGATATCCTTTTGAACAACGGAATCACTAAACTTCCTGCCGATTAATCTCTTAGCATCTGAAAAAAATTATTAGTAATAGTAAATTCTCATCATTCATTTAACATATCAATTCTCTCAACAAAAAAAAAAAAATTCAACATATAAATCCATTGCAATTACAATCTGAAATACATGAACGAATGGAAATAGATATATACCAAAAACAGTATTTTCAGGGTTGGTAGCGGCTTGATTCTTAGCGGCACCACCAATCAACCTTTGATCATCGGTGAAAGCAACAAAAGAAGGTGTTGTTTTGTTTCCTCGATCATTGTGAATAATCTCGACTCTATCGTGATCATCAAGCCACACAGCGACACACGAGTATGTTGTTCCAAGGTCTATTCCCACTGCAAGTCCTTTGGCCACACAGTGACACACGAGTATGTTGTTCCAAGGTCTATTCCCACTGCAAGTCCTTTGTATTTTTTTTTCCCATAATCTCTTTCAAAAAAATAAAATAAGTTGTCAAGTAAGAGAAGATGCAAGAAAAATACAAAACCCTTTATTTTAATTTTTTTTGGTGACAATACAAAACCCTTTATAAAATAGGAAAAATGTAAATGTGGCAGCAGCTGCACTTCAAAGAAAGTTTGTTGAAACAGAAATCCAGACAAAAATGGATCAAGGAGGGAGACTCAAATTCTAGATTTTTTCATGCAAGTTTGAAATATAGGAGGAAAAGAAACAATATAGTCTCCATCAATACAAGTAGGGGCAGAGTTGAGCAGGTAGAGGAATTAAAAAAGGAGGTTAAAAACCATTTCGAGGAAAGGTTCCAAGAGACGAATTTCAACAGGCCAGTGCTTGATGGGGTGGAATTCAAACAATTGTCAGAGGAGGAGAAGATGGAATTGGAAGAACCTTTTTCTGAAGAGGAAGTAAAAGAAGCGATATGGTCATGTGACAGAAACAAAAGTCCTGGACCCGATGGATACAATTTTGGCTTTTTGAAGGCATGTTGGGAAACTTTAAGAGAGGATACACTTAATTTTTTGCATGAATTTCATGGTAATGCAATACTTCCGAAGGCGATAACTGCTTCATTTCTAGCCTTAATTCCCAAATCAGATAGCCCACAAGAACTTAACGACTACAGGCTGATTTGCTTGATTGGAAGTTTGTACAAAATTGTAGCAAAATTGCTGGCCAAAAGAATAAAGAAGGTGATAGGTAAGTTGATATCAGATTGTCAGACAGCATTTGTTCCAGGTAGACAGATATTAGATGGTGTTCTTGTAATTAACGAGTTAATTGATTTGGCGAGGAAGGAATGTCTTTTATTGAAAGTTGATTTCGAAAAAACATATGATTGTGTGAGTTGGTAGTATCTAAAATATATGATGAACAGAATGGTGTTCGGTCAGAGATGGTTAGCATGGATGGAATCATGTGTCTTTACTAGCTCAATGTCCGTGTTGATTAACGGTTGTCCAACAGAAGATTTTCAGGTGGGAAGAGGGTTAAGACAAGGTGACCCACTTTCACCTTTTTTGTTCTTAATAGCGGCGGAAGGCTTAACTGGACTTGCTCGTAATGCAGTGGATTTGGGTGAATTTAAGGAGTTTAAAGTGGCTGAGAATGTCAATTTTCACATTTTACAATTTGCAGATGACACAATATTGGTGGGTGAAGGTACATGGGAAAACTTATGGAGCATTAAATCCATTTTGCGTGGATTTGAACTGGTCTCAGGATTACGCGTTAATTTCTTCAAGAGCAAGTTGTATGGTATCAATTTGGAGGAAAGATTTATGCAGGCAGCTTCATCCTTTCTGCCTTGCTGCATTGATTCAGTGCCTTTTAAGTTTCTAGGTATACCGGTGGGATCAAATCCGAGAAGATGTTCAACTTGGAAGCCAGTCATTGAAAACTTACAAAAAAGGTTGTCAAATTGGAAGGAAAGCATCTGTCTATGGGGGGTAGGGTGGTACTGTTGAATGCGGTTCTTAGTAGCATAACATTATATTTTTTATCCTTTTTCAAAGCACCAAAGAAAGTATTGCAAGAGATTGTGAAAATACAACGCTCTTTTTTATGGGGTGGAGTTGAAGAAAACAAGAAAATATGTTGGCTGAGTTGGAACAATGTTTGTAAAACAAAAGAAGAAGGAGGCCTTGGCATTAAGAATGTGGAGGAGTTCAATTTAGCATTACTAAGCAAGTGGAAATGGCCTTGGCATTTTAAATGGAGCGCACAATTTAGTTTGTCCATTATGCTTCCAAGTTGCAGAATCAGGAGCACATATGGGTTTCTCATGTACATTTTCAAAGGAGGCGTGGAGAAAAGTGGGAAGCTGGTTAGGTATCTCATTGATATTTAATTGTGTCGGAGAAGAACACTTTGTTCAATTTAGAAGGTTGATGAAGTGGAGAATTCACAAAAAATGTAAAAGCTTGATATGGCTGGCTACTACTTGGTGTTTATGGTTAATGAGAAATGACATCTTGTTCAAAGGTAGGGTAGGAGATGTATCAGTTGTTACTGATAGTATCAAAACATTATCATGGGTTTGGTTTTCAGCTAGAAATGAAGCCAAAACATGCTTTGATTTCCCCTATTGGTGCAATAACCCTTTGGCATGTCTTCAAAGTGGTTAACACTATTTTGTTGTAATGGGATTGAGTACCCCTAGTACTCCCATTAATGAATTTGCTTATCAAAAAAAAAAAAAAAAGTGTGCGTCTTTTGAATTCTCTACTCTTTCATCTTCCAATAGATACTGCTGCTGCATTCAAATTTTAAGACTGATACTGTTTTTTTTTTTTGCCACCGGTTTCTGACCCACCAAAGGTGAGCGACTAATCCGACTCGTGCGTAGAGGCATGCGCACTGCCCAAGCGTTATTCCCCCTGGAAATCGAACCCAGTATTCCCCGGGTACGTCCTTGGAAGGAGCTCCTTGCCACATTTTTTAGTTTAGTTTGACCATTTATTTGATGTTCTTGCTTATGCCGAGTCTTAAAATTTTAGTATCTTGTACCTTTTTCTACACTTAACTATGGAGGCTTATACCGGTTCTGACTATGCAGGTTCGATGAGTGATTGAAGAATTTCTTAGGCTATTGGACATTTTTGTGTAGGAACCTTGTTCCTTGGAAGAGTAAGAAGTGTTGATACATAATTTAGAGCTATGGCACTATGAACTTGTGAGTTATTGTGGATCAAACAAGTGTTAGAAGATTTGAAGATACATAATCTTGTTCAACATGACAGGACAAAACACGTAAACCAATAATATATTGTATATGTATCATACAATTAGCATAGCAACCCAGGAGATAATCATGCAGCTTATTGTTTTATGAAAGCAATACGCAGCTCAGTTAATATGAATTACAACAGTCTACAGACTGCCATACCATTTACTGCCAGGAATGATGAGTTAAAAAGCAACTAAATAACTCACCATAGTTAGATATTCTCTTTCAAATGGCCTGAGAATGAAATGTTGTCTGTAGAATATGTTTAATTTAATAAGAAAAAAAATACAAACTTGTGATCAGATGGTTTTCTCAGTCAATGGTAACTATTGATTGTTTAATACATTTTTACCTAGTATAAATAACAGTAAAAAATGAAAAAACTCAAACCCTCAATGACCCGATCTGAACAGCACAATCCGGAAGGTTATGGTTAGTCCTACAAACTTTAAATGTATCATTATGATGTCACTATTTGGATATGAAAATGCCAACTTCCTTCCAAAATTGATCATTGCAGCTCATGTGGAATTAGAAATTCTCCATATACCGATCCTGTACCCAACAGACATGAGCAGAAGCTCCCAAACCATGTTCGGTATACTCAGAAGGTTCACCTTTGATCCCGGAATCTCAGACCAAATAACAGAAATCTCCGAAATTGGGATCCGAAACCACTTACACAAAAAGACTAATTCAACATCAAAGCACCACCTGCAGAGAACGACAGACTATTACAGATAAGTATAAAGTTTTCACCATATTTGCATGTGACCATACAGAATATAGGTAGGTATAAATAGCAGCAAGCTTTGATTGAACAAAACTACCCTAACTTAGATCAACTTGTCTTTCTGACCACTAAAATACAAATGTAATATTCCCAACGTAAACTTAAATATCTTATATCTTCTAGAAGATACTTAAATTTCACTTTCATTAATTGTCAATTGCATTATTCTCAGACCAGGCTTCCTCGATAATCTAAATTTTAGTATACTGGAAGAAGCTAAACATGACATTTATATTTAATCATATTTTTTCCATAATTCCATGGAACTAGACACTAGATCATTGGAATAACGCATTACTATAATTAGTCATCATTTCCTTAAAATTAAGACACTTCATTATGAATTTCTTCTAGTTCGTGACAGTTATAATTTTAATATTTTTCCTAAGAGTTTAATACAGGTGATATTTGTATGAATCTATGCAAATCCACCAAAAAACCATGCACAGATCTATTCCAGAAGCAAAGATTGAAGGGTATCCCTTAAAATGATGATGGAACAGCCTACTTTTATCATAATAGACCCAATATTATTAACAGGCTTTACAAGAAAGCCTACAACAAATAATAGAGGAAAGGAAGGTGAATAGTTTCTAATATTCCATCTATTAGAAGACGACATACAGGAAATTAGATTACAATAATGTTGACATATGTAAATGAGGAGCTATTCCTAACAGCGTGAATAAAAGAGAGAAAAAGGGACCCCCCTTGATAGATCTCGAAATTGATAAAATTAAAGTATTCAAGAGGATAATCCAGAGTTAGAATCTGAGTAATTCATAGCAGGGTAAAACAATATGGAGATCAGGCAATCAATGGGTAGCAAATTTCTGTTTATTAATTTTGGTTACACATTATGGCAGAGAAGGTAGGAATGTAGGATGAGTTGTGGCAGAGAAGGTAGGATGAGTTGTAGAAACAAAAAGTGGTTAAAACAAGAGACCTCTTTCTGTTTATTTTATAGTGATTTACCAATATCAGCAACAACATATGATTCTGCTTAATAAAGGCCTTGCCATGGATAGCGGAATCCATCATATAAGCATGCCATTGCGGCCTATGAAGCCTTAAAAAATGCCTTGCCATGGATAGGGCAATCCGTCATATAAACATGCCATTTCACAAATTGGCCAGTAGCGGTTGTCAAAAATCTGGCACGTCATTCTGCAAAGGCATCGCCATGCATCCATTTAACAATACTGTTCGAAACTATTTCGATAACGTGGTTCGAAGATAAATTTAATGGTGACAGATTTTATGACAACTCAAAATTTTCTTTCTTTTCTTGATTAAAAATGCTTGTTTTTTTAATAATATCAAATAGGTTGAAACAAATAATTATGGTCCAAGTCCAAGATAGACTAGGTGAAGGAATCATGAGTTCAATTTTTTTTCATATATATAATATATAAAGGAAAAGGACTGCAGATACATTTTTCATTGCCATATTAGAACCTATAGACAGGAGCATAGCTAATGATACAACAAATAAGACATGGCATGAAGATGCAGAAAAGTAGTGACAGAAAATGACACCTAAGAGGTAAAGATTGTCTGAACAATCTATGACAAAATAAGGTAAGAAAAATCAGTTTTCTATTATTTCTCAATTATGAAGTAACTCCCTTACAAAATTTATGAAATTATTGCATTTTATAGAGTGCTAAGAACAATCACCTTTTCAAACGGACATTTGAAAAAAGCTTCCTCGCTGCAGCCCTAGTAAACATCTTGAAACCACACTGTGAATGTGCAAAGTCAAGATCAGATAAATAAAACCCAACATCAAATATACATGCTCAAGCAAAAGCATTGAGGAATCAGTGGAGCACTAAATAACAGGGTACTGAAATCAGAAAGCAAGGTAAAAAATTAATGAAGTAGGCAATTACCTGTGTATCACGAATTCCAGGACCAGCAGCCAATAGAACCACAAGATGGAACCCCTTCATCAAAAAATTACGGTACCACTTCCTCTGCAGATGTTAAGCAAGTTATTCAACCATTATGATGTATACACATGGGAACAATAAGACAGAGAATGGAGAAGGCCGAGCTTAACTGTAGCCAAAGCTTTCTCCTCTAGATGAGCTCGTGAACCAAATACAACAACAGGGGTGTCAGATATTCTAAAGCTAGAATCACTACCACTGGAATCGCCATCCTTTTTAGCAACAGCTCGAATCTGACAGCAAAACAGTAGATAATGCATATTAACAACTGAGACTAGAAATATGAAGTAAAATATTGTTATATATCTGTACATGTAGAGGTTACACATCATAACATTCCAGTAACCTGATTTTCAAGTTTTTCTAGGTCGGTGATCTTGGTTGCTCCATCTGCGTCAAGCATGAGAAGTAGTTCACCGCGTGAGTGTAACATTCCCTGTAATACCATGCTTTCATGGAAAGAAGAAAGCCTTAATTAATGATCCACAAGCATAATGTGACACAGCCATTCATATAAAAGTGGATTTTAAAAGATTATAGTTTGAATTGGACTCACTTTTCTGATTGCTTCTCCCTTGCCATGATTTCTTCCAAGAAGGATGACCCTTACTTTGTCTACTGTGTATTTCCTTACAAATTCGAAAGCTACTCTTTTTGTCCCATCAACACTTCCATCATCAATAATTACAACCTGCTCAAGTGTCCATTGATAAAAGAATAAAGAGTGCATCCACGGAATGATATAAAGTACAAACACATTTAGAATAAAGTATATCAGACCAAAAGATTTGAATGGATATAGAGTGTAATTTCAGTTTACATTAGTAAAGTTCATGAATGAAATTGAGGCTGTTTCACATGGTGTAATATATAATTTTCTTTACTACTCTAAATAGTATATTTATATTTTCAACACAATAAGCTAGGCAGATTCTAAACAAACATTTCAAGAGAATGGAACCGGAGGTACCTCATACGAAAATGAAGGATCCTTCGAAGCACGATGTTGTAGATAACTACAACACAAAAGCATAAATAAAATTATGCGCATGATAACAACTTTAAACAATAAATGATATGCTACTTCGCAAGATCAGCAATTAAGTAACTATTGATAGAGCAGAGGAGATAATATGAACAGGTATAGGAAACTGAATGCAAGTGTAATGTAATTTGAAGAAAACCAAGAGACTTGAGTACAGTGGATAATGAATGGATAATCAAGCAAATGCTATCCACAGAAAGATACCATCTTCTGCTTCTCCACTCAATTGTAACAGAATATTCATGGCATGAGTGTTAATTCCTCCCTATTCTAACTAACTTCCAGCAAGGCACCTCTCCCCTATTCTCCTCTCTTTTTCTTACGCTCGTATTTGAGCCCACTAAACATCCTCTGGCCTATTGGGCATCCTATCAACTGTGCACACCACTGCTCTATGTATGAAGTATGTCCTACTCAAATAAATGGTGCCATCAGAAAAGTGCATGAAATTTAAATTTAACTAATCTTTACAAGCTTGGTTTTTCCCTTTCGTTGACTGCATACTATGACTGTTTCAACTTCTTTTTCTTCTAGGAAGGGGAGGTCAAACATTTCAACATATTGATATGAACAGAAAAAGTATTCATATTGGTGAAAATGGTGTGCTTTGACTTACATCATAGTTTCCTCAAGGGCACCAGGAAGCCTATGCTCCTCATTGTATGCTGGAATTATCAAAGAGATGTACTTTGAGGCAGGATCAACAACATGTGGGCAAGGAACCTAAATGAAAAAAGAATTAAATCAATGATCAGTAAAAACCAATTCATGATTGGGAGCTATCTTCAAAAAGTTATGCATTAACTTGATTGATAAATTGATAACTAAAATTATATTACATTACATTACATTTCTAAACATCTTAGAGTAAATTATATTGGTATACACAATGAAGGCCAAATATGACAATATCGGGACACAGTGCGCTGAATTTGGGATGTCCTTGGATGCAAGGTGTCCAAAGATGTATGTGAAATGCACTAGTGATGACATATCCATCCTCTTGAAAACGGGATTAAAATGTAAAACCAGTTTATGAAAGTAGAAAATAAGGATAGACCACAAAATGACAACCACTCTAGCTCAATAATATTGTGGAGATTGCAGATAAAAGAGAAAGACGTGAAAAATTTGAATAATGCCAACAAGATAAAGATTACTACAAGAGACAATCACAAACTATAGAACTGCAAATCATGGTGTTACAACGGGCGTAATATAAAAGATAAGCTCAAAGGCAAAAGGAAATTGTTGAGATTCACTTTGCAGCCTAGTTTAAAACTGAAATAAATGAATCACGCAAAACTTAAATTTATGGATCAACTCAAGATGCAGTAACTTAAGCTGCTGTGGCGCTGATGATATGCACATTAGCTTATGACATCAAAGCAAATCATTCCCTAATCATCTTTTTGAATAAATGAACCTTATATTTGTACTTTCTTTAGGTTGAGTTCAGCCATATTAGGAGGTTATACAAACAAATAACACCAACAAGTATCCAAACTTCATAATTCAAACGATTTCCTCTAACTTATCGACTATGTCATGACGTTATCATCAAACAATTCGCAATATAATATGCTTGATTCTGCGGGATAAAATGACGATAGGAAACATATGTTAGGCCATGTTTCCACGCCCTTCATTGACTACAAGTTTTACAACTAGCAACGAAGTCGCAATTTTGCATTACAAAATTAACTTGTGGATAGGAAGAAGAGAAAAAAAACACCGGAGTCCAAAAGTCAATAAGACTAGACGTATCTCACAAAATTAGAACTCTTAAATACCCTCCTCTCCCTCACCAAACAAACAAATATAGATTTCTCACAAAATCTTGCATACTCACAACAAAAGATCAAATACAAAACTCAATCAAACATTTACCTCTTTCAATGAATTAGGATCCTCAAAAATCGCCGGAACTTCAATGTGCCTTCATAAAAACCAAAATCAAAACATTAAGCTAACAATCACACAGCTCATATATATATATAAAAGATAAAATGGGATTCAAATAAGGACATACTGATGATTATTTCTTCTTCTATAAGCTTCAACGAAGATTACAAAGAAAAACCCTAACACCAAAATCACAGCAAAAGTCACAGTTAAACACATAAACTCCATTCCTTTTCACTTCTCTACAAAATTATGTATCTCTCTTCCCAATATCTTCCACCTGCTATCAAACACACAGAATTCTCATAAACTATTCACAGTAAATAATCAACACCAAAGTTATCATGATATGCGCTTATGTATTACTTTAGATAAACATTAAAAAAAAAAGTATTCATTTTTGCTGGAAAAAAATAGATTTTTCGATAGAAGGATTGTCAAAAAAATATGAATAGAAAAAGATTAATTGATCTACATAAGAAATTCTTACATCTTTTGACTGTTGATGAAGACAACAACCCAGTTTCAAACCATAACAGTGGCGGTTGCAATTTCCGGCGCGGAGGTCGTCGGGAAAAGTGGTTCGGAGTTTGATTTTTCAAAAGGCTGTGAGATCTAGCGAAGAACGTGGTGGTTGAGAAGTTTATAAATCTATTTGATCTGAATGATAGATGATAAGATAAGGAATAGGTCAAGATTCAGGCCAAAGGCAGCCCAAAATTAACCACGGCGGCTAGGTTTGTTGGAAGAGGAGAGCTTCTCAAATTCCTTTGGTTTTGGTGATGAGAAACACAGAGACGATAAAATTAAGAGTAAATTACACTCTCCTCCCCCTAAAGATGTTTGAAATTACACTTCTCTCCCCTCTTATCTTAAAATATACATTTCCATCCCTTAAAAAATAAAAGTTATACTTCCCTCTCCTATAATATGCTTGAATTACAGTCCTCCCCCTTAATAATTAAATATGCATTACACTTTAATCTATTTTTACATAAATAATTTTTTTATGATATATACTAATTTTGAACCACCATTTTAGAAAAATAAATTCATTTATTTATAGTTGAAATGCCAATGATAATTAAAGTTAAATATTTTTCTATTAATTTTATAATTTAGAGGATAAAATTAACTTTTAAATAACCATATTTTATTGTCTTTAGTAATTTTTCACATATTTAAATTTTATTTTGAGTTGTTTCATATTTTATAATAGGGTATAAACTATATGTTAATCAAATTGTGAATAAAATAGCAAAAATATATGTATTCAAATTTTGGTTATATTAAAATAGATCCGCAATACTATTTATTTATTTTCGAAGTGTGTTACATTATTATTTTTTTGCTAGATTATTAGAAATAAAAAAGATCATTG
>Ga0315914_1001641_pt1 | contig 33797 bp, 18 predicted proteins | sample MpolenodulesMG_FD_203920 | JGI IMG/M metagenome (GOLD analysis project Ga0315914, IMG submission 203920) | Medicago polymorpha root nodule microbial communities from Los Angeles, California, United States - elongated nodules | ecosystem: Host-associated > Plants > Roots > Nodule | place: USA...
AAAAAAAAACAAAAAAACTCTTATCTATGTTAAAATCAATTATCAATTGTTTAGATTAAAAGGGAAAAAGAAAATTATTATTTTTGAAAATGAAGAATTTTGCACCAAAAAACATTGGTATTTTCTTAGCACATAATAAAACAACAAAAAAAACCAGATTTTCCATTTTTGTTAATAATTGAAATTCATCATCATCTTTGATCTTTGTCTTTAATTTACTCAGCATCGATCCATTCAAAGCTATTTCTTCATATTCATCTCTAAACTCAGAAAAAGAGACCAAATCTCAATACAACAAAATTTTCATTCTCTATTCACTGATATCACCAAAATCTTCAAACTCAAGATTCCATCACCCTTTTCTACGGTAATTCATCTTTACCTCCCTTTTCAATCTTATTTTATTTTCTTATCAAATTCCTTTTTGCATGCATGCTTTGCATTTTTTATTTTTTTCCTTCTACATTTATGTATTTTTTTTAAAAAATAGTCTTTTGATTTTCTGGTTATTAGAATTTAGGCATTAGTATTTTTTGCTTTATACATTTTATATTTGCACTTTTTTAAAAATTGAAGTGTTTTGACTTTTGATTTTCTGTATATTGTAATTTAAGCATTAGTATTTTTTGTGTTCTACATTTATATTTGCATTTTTTGAAAAATTTAAGCGTTTTGATTTTCTGTTATTGGAATTTAAGCATTAGTATATTTTTTGTTTTCTGCATTTTTTAAGAAATTTAAGAGTTTTGATTTTCTGGGTCATTGATTTTTTGACCAGATAATATGCAAGCATCAACTGTTTCTGTTAAAGGTAGCATTTTTGGTGCTAAAAACCAAAAGGGCTTGGTTGGTTTTGGAGAATTCAGAAATGGGAGTGGTTTAAGGCCAAGAAGAGTTTGCATGAGCAAAAATTCCAAATTCTGTGGATCAAGGCTTGGTTCTGTGGCTCTTGAAAGTGGAATGAGTAGTGCAAGAGTCAGTCTTGGTGGTGTTTTGGTGAATTCTGTTAAGTCCAGATCAATCAGGGTTCAAGCTTCTGGTTTGCATTCTGTTGATGATTGCTTTTGAATTTGTTTAGTTTATTGGCTTTTATGAATTTATTTGGACTGCATTTGATGGAGATGTGTAATGCATAGTTCTAAATTGGGGTCTTTATATTGCGGTAAAAAGCGGCTGATGTGACTGCAATTGTGGTTGTGACGCCATCGCTAGGCTTCTAAAACTGTTATAGTGACCACAATTTAAAACCATGATGTATTGTGCTTGCTTGATACATGTAGAAGAACCATGTTTTGTTTGCTTGATGATCGATTTAACACCGACACATATTGGTGCCAACACGACACTGACATTTGTGATTATGTACAATCACTTCTATTTTCTTAAATTTACGAGTGTCAGTGTCGTGTTCGGTATTTGTGTTAGTGCCTCACAGTTGATGATTCATTGTTTGACTTTCTTGGCATGTTTTTTCTAGAAGGCTTTGCATGCTGTCACTTATTAGTTTTTAATGTGTTTAGTTTATTGGCTTTTGTGATTGTTTTTTTGACTGCATTTGATGGAGATATGGAATGAATAGTTATGCTGCAAACCTTTATATTTCGTTAAAATGGGGAAAATGCATGCAATGCAATGGCGGTTCTGATGTTGTTGCTGAGGCCTCTAAAACTGTTATATTTTGACCACAATTTAAAACTATGATGTAATGTGCTAGCTTCACGTAGATGAACCATGCTTTGTTTGCTTGATGATTCGTTGTTTGACTTTCTTTGGCAAGATTGCTTAATTGTGCTAGCTGCATGGCCTATGTGTATGATGGTATGCTAATGTATACTTTCCCCAAAAATGAAATTCTATGTCTGATATTAGGAGAATGCAGATTGTAGTCCAGATAATACATCGTATATGAACTATGAAGCACCGACACTTTCAATTGAAGGTGTGTCTGGTGTCACCAGCACATGTTATTTCATTGAATTATTAACAATGACGTGTTTGTGTCAGAGCTTCATAATAGCGAATGACTAATTTTACAATAGTTAGGAAATTCAATTATTAACAATAACGTTTATTTTTCTTTTTTGGTTTTGTGAAACTATGCTAAGAGCGTATAGTCGTATACTGTAGAACTCCTCCTTTTTAATTGCCTTTAGTCCTTTGGTGGTTCTAAATATCAACTCCGGAATTTATGTGATATCAATATGTTTACATGTGCAGTGGCATTTGCTTTGATTAGTGAAAATACTCTTTTGGTGCTGAAAATTTCGTCTTCAAGTAATAGAAAACTGTAATGTGATGAATATAGAGAGATTTTTAGCTTCTCTGTTATAACTGTTTCTATGACGGTTGATGAGTCTAGTTATAGACATATGCTAACTACCTCTAGCTGGCTGACTGTGTCAGTCAGCATCCCCTACTTGACTGGCAGTTGCCAGTTAATACAGTTAGACAGTTACACGGAGAGTAATCTAGTGTGACATTCCTATTGTGATCATTCTGATCACAAACTATCTATGCTAAACTATTCCTACAATAATGATTCTTATATTTGCAAAATCTCTGAACCATTTTTCTGTTTTGTAAGCTTTTTGTGTGAATCCAGTACTTCTAGCTTTTTATTCATGTATTAATGCGCTGTTGAAATAATTATGACAAGTAAAACTGGGTTGCAGATGGAGATACCGAGCATGTTATCCCCTCCGTTCCTCAGGGAAAATCTTCCGGAACTGTTCTACCCTATGTTGGTGTTGCTTGCCTTGGAGCCATTTTATTTGGATACCATCTTGGGTAAGGATAGCCTCTTTGTTTTAGTATATTGGTCAATGGAGTATAATGCAGCATGCATTTTTCTTCATAAATTCATCCAAGTCATTTGAATGATCTGAGCCACTTCTATATGTTTTAAGTTTTTCACTATGTAGCTCCAACACTTCGGATTGAAGGCATGTCCAGTGTCCGGCGCACCAACTTGACACCGACAAATTTAGTTGCATTAGATCACTTGTATTTTCTTAAATTATTATCAGTGTCTATCTCTCAGTGTCATGTCCGGTATTTGTGTCTGTGTTCGCACTTCATCAACTGGATGACATGTATTGAATCTTATGTAGACTGTAACTAATTTTCATGTAATAATATATTTTCTTTGGATAACTCTAGCAATGCCCTTTTTGATACAGGGTTGTAAATGGTGCTCTTGAATACCTTGCTAAGGATCTTGGAATAGTTGAAAATACAGTTCTACAAGGTACTCAATTTTTTTTTAACGAATGCATACTTCAAACTTTATGATTGATTTTTCAAACAATGAGAATTGTAGATATTTAGTTATATATGAAAATAATGTTTCTCAATCTTTAAGTAGTCTCATTCGTGACTGTGAAATCCATAAACAGGATGGATTGTCAGCTCGCTACTTGCTGGTGCCACTGTTGGTTCGTTTACAGGTGGAACATTGGCCGATAAATTTGGCAGAACTAGAACTTTTCAGTTAGATGCAATCCCTCTCGCAATTGGAGCATATCTCTGGTCTGTCGTTGTTGATGAGTAAATTATTTAATGTTTTATATATTTTTGAAATCTGATTTGTTAAACTGCGATGTACTTACAGTGCTACAGCACAAAGTGTTCAGACAATGATCATCGGTCGTGTGCTTGCTGGAATAGGAATTGGTGTTACATCTGCTATAGTTCCGTTATACATATCTGAGGTGGCGACTTTGCAAATTTATCGAATTTTTTGTGATTGTGATTACATATTATATATGAGCAATGTGATAACTCCTTTTTGGCAGATTTCACCAACTGAAATTCGTGGCGCGCTCGGATCTATTAATCAACTTTTTATATGTATTGGGATTCTTGTAGCACTGGTGGTTGGGCTGCCTCTTTCAGGAAACCCTTTATGGTATTGAGTTATTTCCCCTTACCACTTCTGTTGTCGGCGTGAGTGTGTTTTTCATTTTATGTATCTTATCCTAACAATTGTCATACTAAGTTAATGTACAACAAGAAACGATAGGATAGTTGCAACTATAGCACACGAGAGATTGAAATATTCAACATGCAATATTTTGATGTGTAGAAAACGATATTTAGTCTTTTTTTTTTTCATTTTATCAGGTGGCGAACAATGTTCGGCATTGCCGTAGTTCCATCTGTTCTTTTAGCTCTAGGAATGGCAATTTCTCCAGAAAGTCCCCGTTGGCTATTCCAGGTTTTCCTGCAACTTTCTGGTATCTTTTGTTGTGGAAGCAATAGGTTCACATCGACATTAAACCATTGGAAAAAAGTTACAATATTTAGACACATCGATGACTTTTGTTGGATATTCATATCATGACCTTACCATACTCCAACATAACATACATGTTATCTTGTCCTTTTATGAATTTGACAAGATAATTTTATTGTAGGTTTTCTGAGAAAATTCCATGTATATTGTTTTACAGCAAGGAAAAATAGCTGAAGCTGAAAAGGCTATTAAAACACTATATGGAAAAGAAAGAGTCGCTACAGTTATGTATGACTTAAGAACAGCGAGTCAAGGTTCTTCTGAACCTGAAGCAGGGTGGTTTGATCTGTTTAGCAGCCGATATTGGAAAGGTATCCTAAATTTCATTTTAGTTTGACTCTAGGTTGGATAGCACTATGGACAAAAAAATATTTTACTGTCGGTGCTATCCTGCATCTTTTTAATGTCTTTTGGTAGCAACATCCTTGTTTGAAAGGCGTTTTTGTAAAGGTGGTCTAATGTAAAAACCATAATCACTTAATAACTTAGGCTTTGTTTGGTAAACAGTGGCAGATAATGGATATAAGGATAAGCTAGCTGATAGCTAATAGTGTGTAAGCTACCAGATTGAGTTTGAAGTGTTTAGTAAAATTAATGGTTGAACTAAGTGATTAATATAAAATGACATAAAAAAATATATTTTTAAATAATATTTAACTTTTTTCAATTAAGATAGTGAGGGTAAAAACGAGAGAAAAAATGATACACTATAAGCTAAAATTCAAACGCTACTTAAAGTAGAATCATGAAAAGCGCTATAAGTTCGTGAGAGAAGGATCGTTACCAAACAACTCTACTTTAATCATACAAACTTGTACACTAGTAATCCGCTATAAGATAGTGGCTCGTCCTTGCCAAATAGAGACCCTTCTTTTATAATTGATTTCATTGAGACCCTTCTTTTATACCTTATTATATAATTGATTGTGAGAATGATCATGTAATGATACTCATGTCACGATATATGTTTTAATTTTGCCACACAACTTCCTTTTACGTTATTCAGTAGTTGATACTGCTTTCTTATATGAAAAAGTGTAGCACTATACTAAAAAAACTCATTGTGCAGTTGTCAGCGTTGGGGCAGCGCTTTTCTTGTTCCAACAGTTGGCTGGAATAAATGCTGTGGTGTATTATTCAACTTCTGTGTTCCGCAGTGCTGGAATTGCTTCTGATGTTGCAGCAAGTGCCTTGGTTGGTGCATCAAATGTTATTGGTTAGTATTTTTAAATCTTGAAAATGTCTATTGTGTCTCCAATTAAAAATCATGTTCGGTTCCACTTTTGGAGGAGGCAAAATTGATTCTAGAAGTGTAGAATTGATTTTGAAATTTTAGAATGTTCTCGAGTATAATTGATTTTTCCTCCAATTTTTTTTGAACTTGAAGCTAGAATTTGGAGCTTTTGCTTCTACAATTGATTTTTAGCCTTGAACTTATTGTTCATCTCCCTTTTACTTTAATATATCCAAACATTAATCATTTAATATTCAACTCACTTTTAGTTAGAATCAAATTTACATAATCTATTAACTTAAAATCAATTTTTTTTGCCGCAGAACCAAGTACGCGGTAATTTGTATGTTGTAAAAATACAAAACTGTTTGACTTTCTGGCTGCTGTCTTTTTCCTTGTTGCAGGAACTGCTATTGCTTCCTCATTGATGGACAAACAAGGAAGGAAAAGTCTCCTTATCACAAGTTTTAGTGGAATGGTAATGGCTATTTGTTTTTTAGTTTACGTCTTTCTTAGACCTATAACAAAAAAAATGTGACATATTAGTATATTACACGATAGATCAATGATATGGGTGAAATGAATCATCTCAATCTCAAGTTTAAATGTAGAATATATCTTCTTTTGGGACCAACGCTTTGACTTTAGAAGCTTGCCGAACACACCATGTAACTTTTATTCATATGATTGACATTGTTTGCTTCATTTATTTGTCAGGCTGCTTCTATGTTACTTCTTTCTCTATCTTTTACTTGGAAGGTCCTTGCACCATACTCCGGCACCCTTGCGGTCCTAGGGACTGTTCTGTAAGTCATTTAATTTCATCAATAATTTTGATTCTATTCATGAAGGACTTAACTTCAATGAATTTATTTATAGTTTTTGTTTATTATTTAAGCTTTTGATTTTATTGACTCTATGACCTATGAATTTTAACCAGCTATGTCCTATCCTTCTCTCTTGGTGCTGGTCCTGTCCCCGCCCTTCTTTTACCGGAGATATTTGCTTCGAGAATTAGAGCAAAAGCAGTTTCTTTGTCATTAGGCACACATTGGGTGAGTGACTTCACTATGAAATCTAACATTCTTCCTGTAGTTATGATGTCTTTGTCTTTCCTTAAATGTTGAAAGTTGAAACTGTACTTAGAGGCTTAAAAGAACAAAGGTTTTTGGTACTTCATGGGTGTGTGTTTATGGGATCTAGATTCTCTGCAGTAATGATTCCACGCTGTTATCAACCTAATGTATAACCTGCATTTTTTTCATTTCTAATTGAACATGGTTTCTTTTTTCTTGTCTTATCAGATATCCAACTTCGTCATCGGCCTCTATTTCTTGAGCGTTGTAAACAAGTTCGGTATCAGTTCCGTGTACTTGGGATTCTCGGCTGTATGTGTTCTTGCTGTTTTGTACATAGCTGGTAATGTCGTGGAAACCAAGGGCCGGTCATTGGAGGAAATAGAACGCGCTCTTAGTTCTTCGGCTTGAGAAATTTCAAGATGTGAATGTAGTCGAAATTTCAAGTTGCTCAATGAACTGTTTTTATCTTTGTACTCTTGCTACTTATCTACACCATAGGGTGGCAATTTGTGTAGGAAGAGTGGTAGCCGAGCTAAGGCCAAGTTGTTTATTGTAACCGAATTTTGTTTTTGTAAAGTATGGTAGTAACAATAATGTGAGGTTTCATTAAGCATTTGTATTCAGTACCATCCTTTACAATTTTTTCGCATATTACGAAAGACATTCTCACTTTAATTTGAATTGAAAATATGCCCCTGCATAGTATGCAGTCATTTGTACTTGAAAAAATCAACTATGTATTTGACAACACTACACATTAAATTGCATATCACAAAACAATAGCGGTTTGTTAAAATTCTGCTACACTTTAGTGATATAGCGCCGCTATTTGACAATATTGCTTACACTCGACTTGTAGTACCTAATCTTCAATTTAGGAAATGGAGGGAAGAGAAGATTTTAATATAAACAGATAAAAAGGAAAAAAGAACAATAAATTAAACAAAAGCTCTTAGTTTTTCTATTTGTCTAAAGACAAATATGTTGTTTGGTTGCATTGTTGATAATGCTAATATTATCAAATAGAATTCTATTATTTAACTCATTACCTACCATCTTATATTTGCTATAATAAACAGAGTAAAGTTACTATGAACCATGATTATACATGTTATCTTAAATAATGGTGGAACACACATGCAAGTGTCCTTATTATGGAGTACATGTGCAAGTGCCACACATCAATTTGACCACTTCCAGGACCAGGATTATCCTCAACAATACTAATTTACAAAACATTTGACAAAATTTGATGGATTCCTCATTGCAGTTCCATGGTGATATGATATCTACATGTTGGATTTCCTCTCCCACCTTTCCTTGGTGTCAAGCCTGCAAATGTTCACAACAAACAGATCAAAAAGATTGCAAACAGCTCACATGAAACATAAACAATTAACCATATACATGAATAACATAAAACTATTATATTACTATCTATGAAACACAGACACTCCCCGGATTAGGCGTGTCCTGGTTCGGACATGTATCGTGTCCGACGCCGGCACATATAATTACACTGAATTATGCGATTTTCTCAAATTATTAGCGGTGTCGACGTGCCAGTGTATGTGTCGTGTTTGTATCCGTGCTTCATAGATTACTATAAACACAATTAAGGTGATCTGTGCAGCTAAAATCAAGATTGGTTGACAATACACTCTTTTCGCACTCTTTTTCTAATGAACTGGAATTGCTGCGGTAAAAATCGTTCAGTCACTACGATCTGAAAATCAAAACAGTTGTATGAGATCAGATGACTCATATTCTATTATATATCTGTTCTGAATCTGATTTGATGAGATTAGAAAGCTGCTTCAACTTTCTGACTGCAGTGATTGTACTGTTCTTTTTAGCCTCATTTCTGATACTTTCATTTAATGAAATCCCATGTAAATAACCTAAGCTCACTCAACTAGTAGGTCAGGACCAGTGTTGTCAATTATGGATCACAGAACAAAAACGGTTAGTTATATGCTACGCTATAGTATCAGTGGAGCCGCTGTTTGACAACACTAGCCAGGGAAACATGAAATTTCACTAGTGTGTGCGGCCCCAAAGTTCCGCTTGCAGTGATCATTATCATGTTTTGAATTTTACGAGTAAAACATGTGTAAATCGAAACCGTAGTGTGAAGGTTAGACAACTTATATTTTGTTTCTACAAGTCAAATTCAAAACAAAAACAGTGAACTGTTAAATTTTTATCCATGGATATAATTTTCTGATATTTTACGATAGCAACAAATCCAAATTGTTTCCGAAGAGTGTAAAAGGAAACTTTTTTTTTCTTCATTTAAAGTAGAGTTAGAACTATACCCCCAATGCAATTTTGGCTTTTTTGATGCAAATACACCACCCTTTGAATCTTCATTTTTCGAATCAAAGCTTTCACAATTGTTCAAGAGCCTTTGTTCTTTGTTATCAACTTTGAATCCTTGATCACTGTTCTCGCTAAATACATCATCGCCCCGTGCCTTCTTCTTGGCGTCATCTGCAGAACCCAATTCAGAACACACAAAAGACATTCAACAAAATCAGAACAAAAACAATATCAACCAAAATTTGAAAACAACAAAGAACTACAAATAAAACAAAAAGAACCTTTTTGTTTTGTCTTAAACTTTGATTTTGACTTTAGTTGTAATCGCTTCCTGTGCAGTTCCTACAGATTCAAATGTTCACTCAATGTTAACAGGGAAGATCAACAAACATAGTATAAAACATGATGTTGAATGCAAGTGGTTAATGTGCTCCATGTAAAGGAACAAGCTTGGTTGGTAACTGAGTTCGATCCTGGTGGTTGAAAAATTCATAACCTAATTTTAATAATCTCCTTACCAAAAACAGATTAGTCGGCAGACTAGTGCATGGCCCATTTTGTAAGGTCACGAGGGGACCCTAACATATTGGAGAATCATCATACTGGACTAACAACAGCCATATAAATGGTTCGGCACCGCATCTTTTTCTAATTAAGGAAGCTATTAAATGTTTCTTGAGATAAATTAGATCGAAATCTCAAATATATACCAAAACATCGATTTAGCATTCCAAAACTCTCCCCTCCATAATCCTCTGAAAAGCTCCATCCAAACATACGCTAGTTATTTAGTATATGAATCCCCTTACTTATATGTTATCTTGCTCAACACTCACACTTAAGGTTTGTTTGGATTGACTTATTTTAACTTATTTGTTGACATAAGAACTTACAACAACATTAACCAAGTCTTATCTCACTAAGTGAAGTCTGCTACATGGATCAAACGATATCATAATGTTGTATCATATATCATGTTTCCATCCACCTCGTTTATCTCTAGATCTTTCTAAATAGCTTCTCTTATAGTTTTTTTATGTCTTCCTCTATCACATAAGCACATGTGAGCCTATTTAGAAGAGCTTATGGAAACAACTTACAACATGTTCGCCTTATAGCTTTCTAGAATAACTTATGAAAACAGCTTATAGCTTATAAGAAAACAGTTTGACTTCCTTTAATTTTGTAATAAAAATAGCTTCTATATAAGCACTTATGGACAACACTCATACTATAAACACTAAATTAAGTTGTTTATCCAAATAGGGCCTTAACACACCAACACTTTTTTTCTGAAAGAGTTTCGGCCCGTTTGGATTGGCTTATTTTTGAGCTTAAGTAAAACAGCTTATGCAAATAAATAAGTTTTAATGTATCATTCATAAGCTTGTCAAAGTAGTTTATGAAAAAACAACTTATAAAGATAAAATTTTCGTTAGTGAAAACTTATGAATTAACATAAGAGTTTATTTATTTGCATAAACTATTTTTCATAAGCTAAGAAATTAGTCAATCCAAACGGGTCATTTATCTACTGACATAAGCACTTATGAGACTACTTGAAGAGTTTATGAAACCAGCTTATGACATGTCCATAAGCTTTCTAGGATAACTTGTGAAAACCCTATGCCTTAATTTTAATTTTGATATAAAAATAGCTTATAAATAAGCACTTATGCATAACACTTAATTAAGTTGTTTATCCAAGCAGAGTCTTAACACACCAAAAAATTACTTCAAGAATTTGAAAACAAGTACAAGAAAACACAAACAAACCTAGTAAAACAATACCCAGATTCCAGAATTTTGGAAAAATTAAAAAAAAATCAATTTTTTTTATAAAAAAAAAAAACAAATAAGGGGGAAAATTGCAATATGGAAAATGTAACAAAAAATTGATGAAAATTGAAATGGAAAGAAGAGAATACTGACACGAAACTTGGAGAGTTGATCTTGAGAAACGCCTTTGGGATTGAAATTGGGTTGCAAACAAGGTGTTGATGAAATCGCTGCTTCTCTTCTTCGATCTTCTTCTTCCTTTTCCATCTTCTATTTTTCATTTTTTTTTTTTATAAAATTCTATTTATTTTTCTTCTTCTTGAATTTTCTTTATAATAACTAGCGAAAAGACAGACAGTCACGTGCCCGTTTTTTTTTGCTCTTTTTATTACGTTAATGTTTAAAAATTATTGACGTGTTTTTTTATGAAATTTTGGATTGGATTAAGGGTGCGTTTGTTTAAGATTTTTTTAGAAAAAAAATATACTTTTTGTGTAAACAAATCACTTTTGTTATTTTTATGTGTTTGTTTAGGATTTTTAGAAAAATCATTTTATCAAAAAAAATCTATTTTGACTTTAAAATAAGAGCTATTAGGATTAGCTTTTCCTAAAATCAATTTTTTCAAAAGCAAAGAGGTAACACATGAACTAGTTAAAAAACATTTTTTTTTAAAAATCACTTTTTTTTGGGTAGTTGACAAACAAAAATATCATTAGATTTTTTTTAAAATCTCTAAAAAAAAATCTATAGATTTTTCTAACATAGAACCTATTTTTTTTGAAGCTAAAGCAAACGCACCCCCTAAAACTAAAAATATAAATGTGTATCGCTTTTAAGTTATAATCTATTTTGTTTTTAATGAAATCAACAACCATCTTTATTATAGAAAAAGTTGTTTAAGAGTATAATTAGGATAATGAAAAAGTAAGTATAAATATATTCATCTAGTTTGTTACATTTTTTAAATAATAAAGGAAAAAATAGACATATATATATCCATATCGTATTTGTTACAAATTTTTAATATTTTATATTATTCATGTCTATTTGTTACATGTGTTACTTGTATTTAAAATTAAGGGCATTTTTAGAAAGAAAAAGTCAACCCAAAAGAACTGAAAGAGATTGTTTTCTTTATATATAGTATAGATAATCACACTAATTTGTACCATACCTCCTTAAAAAAAACTAATTTGGACCACACCTAATAATGTTTAGTTTGGAGCATATTTATTGTTTTGGTTCAATTTAGACCCATGCAAAGTAATGATGCTCTTTGTTTGCTTAAAATAAATGGTAGAAACTGAAATGATCACGAATGTAGAAGATCTTAACTCGATGCAATGACTCATTATTGAAGGTTTTGTACCAGTATAAATCTACTTTGTACACTGTAGGTCGTAAATCCATTTTCATTAAATTTAATAACAAAGTCATGTTCGGAGAAATAACCATTTTGTTTGTTAAGATCTTTTCGCCAATATGACTACCACATACGCCTTCATGAACCTCCAGCAATACCAACTTGGTTTCGTTATTCCTGAGGCATCTCAACAATAGGTGTTGATCGACCCATCCTGCACTACTTTCCTACTACTGACGTATATTTGGCGGATAACCTTCTTACTTTTTTTTATCTTTCCCGTTGTCTTTGGGTGTGAATCTGTCTATTGGATATTGGATTACTACCGTCATAACGACAACCTCAGTGCATGATACATATAACGTCTCTTGAATTAGTGTCTTATTATGGTCTGACTTCTTGGTATTGGCCAGCTTGTGTAAAACCTCACAAAATAGACTTATGGTTGTTAATTTTTAAATTTTTTCTAAGTGGGCCATGGTTCATCCCAGCTCATGAAAGATCCGCCACCGGGTGAATCAATTTAAAAAGTATCTCAACAAATTTTAGAAGTATTTAACGGTAGTTAGTTTCTGTTCGATGGGTATCTGAGATTAATCATTACATACCTAAAAAGCAACGTCCTATTGAATAAGGGCACATAGGTAATAGATATGTTACCTGTTCGGTTTTAGAGGGAAGATTCGGTCCATCATTTTTAGACCTAGTTTTTATTTTACTTTTTTGGGTGAATTTCTTAGGCTTAATACTCTAAGAGCACTTGTTAACATTTTGTCTTTTATATTAGTACTTGTAATATTTGTTTCAGTTTCCCACGAGGATAAGAATAACTTTTATATTTTGCATTTTATTTTTTGGAGAATGTTGTTTTTGAACAAGTATTTTTTTTAAAATGTTAATGAATATTTTTAGAGCATTAGTTAAAATATTAAAATAAATAAATTTGTATTAAAAAATGGTATAATTATTTTTAAGACAAAAATAACAATTTATACTTGCAAGACAAAAAAAATTAGTTAAAGATTTCTTAATCGATGCTCTTGCATATAAAGGACATCACTACTGGGTTCTGGGTTAGGGTTAGCTTGTAGTATGAGAGACTGAATATCTTCCATATGAACTTGGAGAAAAATACGACGATATGTTCTAGGGAATCTGTAACGAAAAAAATACACCATTCTATTTTTTTTATCGAAAAAATTATAACCACTCCCCACATTCTAAAAAATTAGAAGTCACCAATGTAAACTTAGAAAGAGACTTGTGATTCCATAGAAAGTCAGAGTGACCCCGTGTGGCAAAAAATGAACTACAAATTCGAATGAAATCAAAGAGAAAAAATGTCTACTTTAATAACTGAAACTGAAATATATAACACTCTTAATGGACCTAAAAGAGTGAAAGAAACCCAAAAAAAATTGATTGGTTTTCGGGACCCCGGTATAATGTCAAGCCATGCGTCCTGTGAACGACAACCATGTTTTTCTTATCCCCAACTAATGAATTTTAGAACATTAACCAATAAAAATTTATACTTGCAAAACAAAATATTTAGTTAAAGATTTCTTAATGGATGCTCTTTAGCAAGACCTTTATTTTTTCTACCAATTTTCGGGATCTTGCCTCCCATATGTTCGATGTGGACTTGGCTTTTTGGGTCCCGCTACCTTGGATTCTTGAATGTTTCCATATTTTTGTCCTCATGGGAAACTAAAACAATGTTACTAACATTCAACACAAAAAATATTTAGGTGTCTTTGGCCTTGGGTACTATTGTGTCTTTAGTTCATTTTAGATTAAAGACTGAGTTGTTAAGACACCAATGACACTAATGATTAAAATAAATTATTTATATGGGAAAGAATGAGTTGTTAAGATAGAGATAAGAATAAGACACCAACGACACCAACGGTCAACAACATCCAAGCGCAATCTCATTCAGGATATTAAAACGTGATTGACTCGATGGAACTGGTATTTGTTTTTCTTTAACCAAGGATGTTGGCCCACACTGACACTTTTAGTAGTAGCTTTTTGATTGGACCACTTTTAATTACTCCATTAATTTCAAATTATAAATTGTTTTCTTCGTTTCATATATATTAGGTGATATTCACGTAGATCTTACCATTTAAGCAGGACCGTTTCTACAATGTGATATCCACGTAGATTTCACTCAAATTAAGAATAGATATATTTCATTCAACAAGAGAATGAATGTTAGAGACAATGTTAAAAAAAGAGTGTATGTAACACTCCTATTATCATCACTGCCAATTTTTGGAGTGTCATCGTTTTCTTTGTTGGTATTCAAAGCAAATGAGATAAAGCCGTTCATATTCAATTACAAACATATGGCCACAAATAAAACAATATAAAGAGTCAAAACTAACTATATCACTGTAATTCGATTCAATAAGAAAAATTAACTCCGATCTATTTTTAAGGTTAATTTTTCTTATTCTATCACTGTAATTTTCATTTCCAGTCATTTTCTTTATGATAAAAATCTAACTTAAGAGACATGATAAAATATAGTAGTAAAATTAACTTGTTATATTTATTGACTAAAAAACAAAAGAAATCAAGACATTGTAAAAACTCGATAAATGCTCATGTGAGGAGACAGGTGGTCAACCACTGCATGTGGTCCAAATCCAATAGCTATAGCCATAGCCACAGCCACTTATAAGCTCAACAGTCTCTGTTGGAAAGGCCAACATCTGAACATCTTTACTGTGAAAATTAAAGTCAACATAGATGGATAAATAACATTCAATTTAGGTAGCAACCGTGTACCTATTTTCGGTAACATATATAAGTTGTAGGTTACGTTCACAACTGCTTTTAAATATTTGTTAAAGATTTGAAAGAAAAAATTATTTGTAAATCTTATAATAGAAAATGTTTCTTTTTAAAGTTTTAATTTATTGAATACACAATTTTTTTTTTTAAAAAAAAATCTTTTTTAGATTTTTAAACAAGTGTCGTTAGGGCTAGGGGTGGGCAAAAAAACCAAAAACTGAACTGAACTGAACTAAAAAAGAACTGAACCATTACTAACAGTTCTGAAATTGAACTGAAACAGTTCAGTTCAAAACAGTTCAGTTTGATTCGAAACAGTTCAGTTCAGTTCGGAACAGTTCAGTTCGGTAACTAAAATTCAATTTCATTTGTTTTTTTTCATATTTTTTTCAAAGGTATTAATAATAACAGTTCAGTTCGGAACAGTTCAGTTCAGTTTGAAACAGTTCAGTTCGAAATGCAAACAATTCAGTTCAGTTCAGTTATTTTAAATTTAGTAAACAGTTCAGTTCAGTTCGGTTCAGTTTTCATCCCGAACTGAACCATGTCTACCCCTAGTTAGGGCATCTGTTATCATTTCTCATATAAGTGTTACAAAAGTATTCTTCACAAAAAAAATGTTTTAGAATGGTGTATGTCATAATATGATATACTCCATCCGTTTCTAAATATAAGCAAAATTAACTTTTTAGATTCATTCATTTAATGATGTATGTGGTCCATATTATGAACCACATACATCATGTTGTACCACAATAACTGATCTATTTCACTTTTCAAAACAATATATTACTTTTTTCAATTATAACTCTAATTAATATCACTTTCAATTCAATTTATTTCACTTGTATTTATAATAATGAAAAATGCACTAATACTCGACAAAGACACTTAAAATCATTATTTTTCTTAATAAGTGTGAAATGAGTAAATAGTTCACTTAATTTAGGACGGAGGAAATATTTTTTTAAGGACATATATTTTTATTTTTTCATATTAAAAACAAAAATGTCACATGTTTTAATATAAAAAGTCTTGTTTCTTTTTAGTTTCACAATATCCTTTCTTTTTTTTAAAAAAAAAAAAATGTCTTATTTCTTATCATATATATGATCATCAAACACATGGTATAACAAGTGTAGATCATGTCATTGTTGTCATATCATATTTTTATACAACTGTTTATCTTATTATGTCTCTAACATATCTTTTACGTCATACATGCCTAAATTCTTATTTGTTGATCTAATTAACGAATAACCACTAACGTGTAGACAATTTATTAGTGAGCTGGAGGACACATGATTTTTTTTTTTTATGGAGTGGAGGGAGGATGCATGATTGTTGCTCACTTGACTTAACAATCAATTTAATGAAAAAAATAAGCTAAATGAAAATCCCAATCTTAAGGATAGTTCCTCTCAAAAAAACAAAAGAAGATATATGGGTTTTTAAATTTGGTGTCTCAGAATACCAACTCTGATATATTTTTAAGTGTAATTTCTCTTATTTTATACTTCTTCTTCCGATATTAAGTGACATAGCTGATCATATGACACATATCAATGTATAGTTTTTATCTTTAATTTTTAATTTGTAGAAATTATGAAAAATTTAATATTTTAAAAATATTTATCGAAACAAATCCAACATCTTATATGATACATTTTATTTTTGTATATTAGTAGAAAAACATGGTAAAAGATTGTTAAGTCAATAGTCCAAATTATAAGATATGTCATCTAATATAGAACGGAGAGAATAAATCTTGTCAAAGCCAGTTCAAAACTCAAATACAAAAATAAAATTGTGTTAGACCTCGAGAACCAATGTAAAACATTATCAACTCTATAATATGTTTCTTAATCTAGTACATGTTTGTTACTATTCTATTAAGTGTAATTTTCAACTCCAATCATTAATCATTTTTATAGTATGATAAAAATCTAACTAAAGAGACATGATAAAATTAACATGTTATATTTATTTTTTGACCAGAAAACAAAAGAAATCAAGGCATTGTACTTTAGTACTCTTTTATTCCACTATTTTAGAGGTACTCCTTGTGAAGTAATTCTCAATAAATGGCCATGTGAAGAGACAAGTGGTCACCACTGTCCACTGCATGTGGTACAAATCTAATAGTCATAGCCAGTTAGCCACTTATAAACTCAGCAATCTCTGATTCTGATTCCCTTTCTCGAAAAACTTTGTTTCAAAGGCAAACATATTTAATGTGAAAGTGGCAAATCAGTTTGTTTGTTTGTTTGTTTTTCTTTTTTTAAGTATGTGCACCAATGAATGAGCAAATTAAAGTCAACATAGATTGAGTACTCAATCTATTATTTGTAATGTTTCTTAAACATATGAATAGGATTTTGATCTCTAATTGTAGTACATTTATCGGTGGAAGTCACACTTTTAAATAAATATCCTTATTTGATTCATCAACTTTCATCTAAGGATAACTTAGAAAAACAAAGATGAAAATGATAGGGAGAAATTAAAATAATTTTATTAAAAAAGTAAAAAAATAAAGACATTCTTAGTAATGATGAAATAAAAAAAGGATGAAAAAGAACTATTGAATCTAATAGAAAATATTAGTAATATCTTATAACATTGGAATCAATGTTTAAATTTCAATAGAGAGACGTCTTTATTTACGGTAGCACTTGGTGATTTTGTGTTGGGTAACTTTGGTGCGTTTGTTTCTATCTCTCTAATAATCAATAACTTTCTCTCATCAAAATAATTTATTTTAATAATTGATTCATCGCTCTCTTTCATTTAAAATACACTAAAGTCATCAAAGTTACCAAATCTCAAAGTCAACCAAGAGCTTCCTATTTAAACCTTTTAATTTCTTCGTAACAATTATTTACTTGGAAATATCTCTATTTCGTACATATTCGTTTATGAGTTTTTTAAAATCAATAAAACATATGGAATTTTTGGAACTACAATTGATCTCTTTATTACATTAGCTAAAACTTATTTTTTTTCTTATTTGTTTCTATCATAACAAGATGGTCTTTGCCTAGGCTAAAAATGGGTCAATTATTAAATCTTGGAAGGAAATTTCTTTTACCTATTTCTCTCGGTAATCTGTTATTAACAACTTTGTCTCAATTGTTTTAAGTGTAGAAGATTTATTTTCTATATTCATAACTTGTCTCAGATAAGAGAAAGAAATAAAACACTCCCCCTTTATTTAGGGTATGTTTAAATGGAGGAGACCGTTTACTTTTCTCGTTTAAATTATAAATACTATAAAATGTGTTTTAAAATTAACCAAATGTGATTGAAGTATTATGTGATCATCTATCATGTTGTTCTTTAATTTTATTAAAAAAGTTAAATATTTTAAAATACATAGTTAACCCTCCGATCCAAAATATATATTACCATACAAAATTGCCTTTAAGAACATAGAGAGCAAGTATATTATCAATGGTGGCTTGATCGATGGACTCTGATACTTTGTAAATTTTTATACAGAACATAACTCAATCTTACAAAATCGATTTGTAAGATGAAGATTGTCACTATTTATAAACTTTAATCGGTTCATGTCTTAAGTCTACGTGGAACTTGAGTTTTTTTCGATAATCCTCATGATAGATATTTTTAAAAAATATATTTCCTTAATGCATCAAGAAGATGTTTCCTTAGATTAGGTAAAATTTTATAGTATTTTTATTTCTAGTAATCATATTTAAAATCGGACGGAACTTTTGTTGTTTGGTTAGAATACTCATGCAAATGAATTTAGGGTCCGTTTGGATTGACTTATTTTGAGCTTATTTGAACTTATCTACTAACATAAGTCTTTTTAAAGACGTTTGGATAAAGTAATAAAATTAGCTTATCACAATTCCATAAGCTGCTTATGTCATCTTTTAATAAGCCTTAATTTTGTGCTTATCAAATTGCTTACATGGAGCTTATGCAAATCATGTACTCAATTCGATTCTCTTGTTCCACTTTTTCACAATTTTTTTTTATTATATTTTTCTTGTGCGGTGGTGAATAGATAGAGAATATCTAATATATTATATATATGTATCTTTAGTTATCTTTATTTATAATGTAATGCACGTAACAAGTTATTTATTTTATTTTTAAAAGCTAACTAAAGATACATATAAATAAAATAAATAACTTGTTGCATGTATTACATTATAAATAAAGATAACTAAAGATACATATATATAATATATTAGATACTCTCTATCTCTTCACCACCGCACAAGAAAAATATAATAAAAAAAATTGGGAAAAAGTGGAACGAGAGAATCGAATTGAGTACATGATTTGCATAAGCTCCATGTAAGCAATTTGATAAGCACAAAATTAAGGCTTATTAAAATATGACATGATCAGCTTATAGAATTGTGATAAGCTAATTTTATTACTTTACCCAAACGTCATTAAAAAGACTTATGTTAGTAGATAAGCTTAAATAAGCTCAAAATAAGCCAATTCAAATGGGCCCTTATCTAAACGGAGCCTTAGATATCACATCTTCATTCAAAACATTAAAATAAACAATATGAATCATCTTAATTATATGATGTCCAATATCTACTTTTCTATCAAATTTTAACTCGCATTTGACAAATGTCAACATTTTTTTTCTTTTCTTTCTCTTTTGACATGAAGCAATTGGCAACATTTTAAAAATCGAAAGGAATATTCTTTTAGATAAAATGATGAAAATACTGTATATAGAAGCATCATGTATGTCCCTTTCTTACATACATATACTCTATCCTCTAAAGAATTAAAGAAGCATCATGTCCCTACCAAGTTTGTCTTCTTTGGGCCCACATGAAAAGGAATCCTGAATTGGCATTCGCTGGAAAGTTCAATTCTGCAAAAACTTTTTAGTCAAAGATGGGATCACAAATAGTCAAATATACAATGCACCTTTTATGAGTAAATTTTAGTATGGACCACTCTGTCATAGGTTGGTGACACATCACTATGTAATGCTATTCTCAAGATTTTATAGTGCGGTAAACACATTTGAATATTCTATTTCCCCCTCAATTTATTTATTTATCTATCTCATCCCTATGCATATTTCCTAAATACATGCACTAACGAAATGTCGCATATTTAATGTGCCTACGTAGACAACCTCTCCTCAGAGATTAAGGTTTAAGTCTCACAATAGTGATTTATAGATTCTTTACATATTTGGTCCTTCAAAAATAGCGACAAAGCTCCACCAATGATCATGGAGCTTGGTTAGGAGATGGATTCGACAACCGACAAAAGATGAAAATGTCGAAGAAAGGGAGAGAGATGAGTGAAAGAATGTTTGAGGTGATGAATACATTATAAGTTTGTAAATTCATTTGATCCAAGATTTGAAAAGTCTAATCCATAAAGTTGTGCATTCAAACTTCAAGTCTCTCATTTTTCTATCATGGATCGAGGAGACAAGATTTATCTACATACGATGAATACAATAAACTATCGACAATACTTGTATAAAAAGATCAAGATAAATAGAAGGAATCAATTTAGGGTATAAAAGAGAGTAATTGTTTGGAAACACGTTTGAGAATCAAATCAACTAACAAACATTTGATGACAAAACTGACTAACAAATAATACATTTGAAAATGTTTATGTAATTTTAGTAAATTCATGAAGAACAATGACAGTGACTCACTTATTCATCGACCAAATTAAAATGACTATTTAAGCGTAAATTTACCATTTACTTTCTTGTAGCATTTAATAGCATATATGATGAGAAGATATTTAAGTCTTGTTGTAAAAAATACACCCTTTCTTAGAATCCTACAACATGACCAATCAAACTTTAAATTCTCGCTAAAAGATGTATTCATATTTAGTGTCTGACATGTCTTGAATAAGATTGCCTCAAGTGGATGGAACCTATAGAGAAAAAACTCTCTAACATCAAAATCACCATCTTTTGAAATGAAGTTAAAATTTTTCCATAGAAAGTGAACTGTCATACCAATCCTTCCCTTGCCTAACCTGGTGATCTCCGTATGTATAAAATGTTGGCTAAAGTTTTAACAAATCGACTGAAACTGATTATTGACAGGGTGATTTTGGAGAATCAATATACTTTTGTGAAGGGGATACATGTTTTAGATGGAATTGTAATTGCAAATTAGATAATTGACGATGCTAAGAAATTGAAGGAAAAAAAGTTGATTTTATTCAAAGTGGATTTTGAAAACGTAAATAATTAAGTTTAATGAGAGTATTTAAAGGTTGTCATGATTCAAATGAATTTCCCAGACAAATGAGGGAGACTAGTTTCAGAGTGTGTGAGTACAATCACTGCGTCTATTTAAGTTAATGGAATCCCGACCGATGAATTTGTATTAGAGAGGGGTTTTGAGACAATGTGATGCATTGTCACCTTTCTTATTTTCGTTAGCCACAACAGGTTTAAATATAATGATATGTAATTTTATTATAGTTAATTTATTTTCTGATTTTTAGGTTGGAGTTGATTTTGATTAGAGTATCTTATTTGCAATTTGCAGACTATGCTCTGATTCTGGGAAAAGAAATTAGGGTAGAAGTAAGAGCTCTTAAGCCTTTTTTTGTTACTATTTGAATTGATGTAGAATTTAAAAGTGAATTTTCATAAAAGTTTTCTCGCGGGGAAGGCCCCTCGTATACTTAACTCCAAAATTTGTAAAGTTGTATTTAAATATCTTGGTCACCCAATATGAGGTTATTTGCGTTGTATTTCATTTTGGCTCCCTTTTATTGTACTTTAGTACTCTTTTTTTAAGGAATTTGATTATGATTTAAGTCTCTTAAGTGTTTTGGTTATGTTGATTGTCTAATTTCACACGTATCCTTTGTGTTTCGTTTGAGATTGAATTTTCTTAGTTTTCCAATTTTGCATGGTTGTGTGTTTTGTTATTGCACTCTATCCTCGTTGTAGCTCTTGATCTTGCTGTCTTATTTGGGCATACCGTGTGTCACATCAGACGATTTTTTTCAAACATGTTACCTATTTAACTTACTAAAAAAAGTTTAGAAACTAAAATAATAATTTATTTCTCACAAAACTAAAAGGTTTTAACCGCAAATAAAACTAAAAGGATGAAAAAGAAATATGAATGTCATAAGTACAATGTTTAATGAGTCCAAATAAAGAAATTTTTTAGTAAAGAAATGAAATATTTCAATTTTTAATACATTGAATGCATATTTTTTCAAATAAAATCTATTGTTTTAAATAGTTTCATACAATGTCATTAGAGCATCCTCAAGAAAAAAAAGTTTTTGGGTGTTTAAGTTTTCAACAAATCCCTTTAAAAAAAATTGATCACACATATACTCATTACTTATTTATAATATTTTAATGCTACTATTTAATAAACACACAACCATCCTTTCAAAAAAATAAAAATAAATAAATAAACACACAACCATGTGAGGTAGTGCGTTAAAATGAAGGTTTGGGGATCTTGGTTAGGTTGACTGTCCAATTTCATACGTTTTTATCCTTTATGCTTTGTTTGAGCTTGAATTTTCTTAGTTTTTCATTTTTGCATGGTTGTGTGTTGTGTTGTCACTCTCTATCCTCATTATAGCTCTTGATCTTGTTGTCATATTTGGGCATATCTTGGGTCACATCAGACATTTTTTTTTTTAAATTTTTTACCTATTTATCTTATTAAAAAAAGTTTAGAGACTAAGATAATAATTTATTTTTCGTACAACTAAAAAGTTTTAACCAAAAATAAAACTAAAAGGGTGAAAAAAAGAAGTAAGAATATCATAAGTACAATGTTTAATTTTTTTGAAGAAGCATAAGGACAATGTCTAATGATTCATAATAAAGAAATTATTTGTTAAAAAATATTAAATATTTCAATTTTAATGCAATGAATGCATATTTTTTTTCTTAAAAAGTTATTGTTTTTACGGATTTGATTATAATTTGAATCCCATAAGTTATCTTTGTTATAAAAGATAAACTATTCCTCTAAAAAATGGTAAACTAATTTTTTTTTTCCAAAAATTGTAACCATCTAGTCATGTTTTGGTTATGTTGATTGTCTTATTTCACACGTTTTTATCCTTTGTGTTTCGTTCGAGATTGAATTTTCTTAGTTTTCCACTTTTGCATGGTTGTGTGTTTTGTTGTTGCTCTCTATCCTCATTGTAGCTCTTGATCTTGTTGTCTTATTTTGGCATACCTTGTGTCACATCAAACAATTTTTTTAAATTTTACCCATTTATCTTATTAAAACAAAAATTTAGAGACTAAAATAATAATTTATTTTTCATAAAACTAAAAAGTTTTTAACAAAAAAAACTATAAGGGTGAAAAAAGAACTAAGAATGTCATATGTCCAATTTTTATTTTTTTAAGAAGCATAAATACAATGTTGAATGATTCAAAATTAAAAAAATGATTTATTCAAAAATATTAAATATTCCAATTTTTAATGTATTCAATGCATGTTTTTTTCTTAAAAAGTTATTGTTTTAAAAAGTTTTGACGGAGTAACCCAAGAAAATAGTTTTGACTGATTTGATTATGATTTGAATCCCTTAAGTCATTTTGGTCATAAAAGATAAACTAATAATTTTTTTCTAAAAAGTAATTTTTATTTCTTATTTTGAAAAAATGACAAAACCTTTGTGCTTAATTTGAGCTTGAATTTTCTTAGTTTTCCATTTTTGCATGGTTGTGTGTTGTGGTGTCACGATCTATCCTCATTATAGCTCTTGATCTTTTATTTGGGCATACCTTGTGTCACATCCGACTTTTAATTTTATTTTAAATTTTACCTATTTTTAACTTATTTAAAAAAGTTTAGAGACTAAAATAATTATTTTTCATAAAACTAAAAAGTTTTAACCAAAAATAAAACTAAAAGGTGAAAAAGATGTAAGAATGTCATAACTACAACCGAGTTAGGTTGATCTGGTGGTATTGACTTGAGACTTAAGAGTGTGCTCCTCCTTAAGGTCTCAGTTTTGATTCTTGCCAGCGTCAATTTGGGTAAGCTAATTTAAGCTTTAAAAAAAGGGTTAAATATGTTTTTGGTCTCTATAAATATACCAACTTTTCATTTTAGTCTCTCTAAAATTTTCCTTCAACTTTTAGTCCCTAAAATTTTTCCATCTTCACTTTTGGTCCCTCCTTTAAAGTAAACTCATATGTAGAATTCATATTTTTTAATAAAATTTTGCAGAAAAATTCATAATATTATAAGAATCTCTCCCAAAAATATTTAGAATTTTTTAACAAAACATGAATTTAATATGAATTTTTATATTTTTTATGGTTAAAAATTCGTATTAAATCGTTAAAAAATTCTAATTTTTTTCGGGGAATACTTTTACAATATTCTACACATTTCTGCACAATATTATTAAAAAAAAATACTAAAATTAACTTAAAAAAATACTTTTATAGGGACTAAAACGAAAAAATTGGTATATTTATAGGGATCAAAAACATATTTAACCCTTAATCGATTCATCCAAAATTAATTAGTGTTACCGCAAAACTAAAACATACATTATATAACCTTTAACAAAAAACTATATTCAATTGATGTTAACTGAAATTAATTCTGAAATTTTGCTGGATAAAAGACGCAAGGGTCGCGTAACATTGGAGTATTTATATTTATATAAAACTATAATTATATCAATAACATTATGAAATATTTTATAATATCAAATGACAATTATCAGTATTAATGCAATGTTTTTATTATATAATCTTTCTTTGAGAAATGTTAACGAGTACCTCCGGTAAGGACCATAATTAAAAAAGTATTTATGAAAAAAACGTGTAATCAATGCATTAAAAATCAAAACATTTGATTTTTTTTTATAAAATAATTGAAATTTTGTGTACAGAGAAACTTGATATGATAAAATTTTAAAAAATCATAACTATTTTTAAAATAGAACAACGATGTAGCATTTGATTTAATATTTTTTATATGTAAAACAACGTTAAATATTTGCACGACACTCGTTGGTGTCATATAACACATCAAAATTAATGGCATTAAAAAAATTGATCGAAAACACGTAAGTAAATTTATTGGACAATAGATCGATCATTCATCTCATCACCAAACCATTCGCTATATAAACAACTTTACCAAAAAAACAAAAGAGAGAGAAATTCAACTCAGTTTCAACTCTCTCTCTCTCTCTCTCTCTCTCTCTCTCTCTCTCTTCCTCGTACTCTTCTGTGTCTGTCTCTTTCCACTGTCACTGTTCCATCTCCAACAATGCACACGATGATGGAGGACGATTACCGTACTCTCTTCATTGAAGACACTGATTTCTACAACAGCATTTTGTTGGGTAACTTGTTACCTCAGTTTTTGTGGGTCCCACTTCCAAGGTTCTTCCAAACATGGCTTCGTAACTACATTGGTGGTCTTCTACTTTACTTCATTTCTGGTTTTGTATGGTCCTTCTACATTTATTGTTGGAAACGCAATGTTTATCTTCCTAAAGGTGAAACCTTTTTTTTTTTTTTATTGAATTTTGAGCTAGATTTTAGCTTTTTGTTTGAATTTCAAATGGGTTTTGCTTTTTAAAAAAAATAAATTTTTTTGTTGTAATATTTGGTTTTTGATTATTTTTTTGTGAAATTTTTTGTCTTTTGGGTTTAATTTGAAATGGGTTTTTGTTGTTTTGTTAATCTGATTCTTTTTTATGTAATGTTGACTCTTTGACTAGTAGTTTTATCACTTTATAATTGATGAAGCAAAGACACACGACACTGTCACGTTGACACCGATGATAATTTGAAAATTTTTTTATATAATTCAATGTAACATGTGTCCGTCACCAGACACACCTTCGATCAGAAGTGTTGCTGATTTAGAGATTATCATATTTGGTTTTGGATTGATCTTTTTGCTTTTTTTTTTTTGTTTTTTGTTTTAAGTGGATTGATCTTTTGTTAAAGATGTTATGTTTTTGATTTGGTATGAAATGGATTTTGCTTGTTTTGTTAATATTCATTCTTAATTTAGTTTTGACTTTTTGACTATTTGTTTTATCATTTTGCTTTTGGATTGTTCTATTGTGAAAGATGTCATCTTTTGGATTTGATATGAATTGTGTTTTGCAGAAAATAATTTGGTGAGATTGAGTTTTGGTGACCCTGTGACTTTAGTGTTTTAAATTGATAAATAAATAATTAAAATAAATTATTTTGATGATAGAGAATGTTCTGTTAGGACAGAGATAGAGACAGAGTCACCAAACTCAATGTCGTCCAAGTGAAACCTGTGTTTTGTTAATTTGATTTCTTCTTCTTGTAGTTTTGAATTTTTTAATTATATTTTTTTAGTTGTAGTTGTTGTTTTCTGTTTGTTCTTGTTCCTGAATTGCTATGAAGCCAGTTATAATTTTCAATGCTTGACTCTTTTTTTTTAAAAAAAAATAAAATACATATACAGGCTGTGAAGCCAGCAATGATATCCAACTGTTCATGCTGATATATATTTTTTAATATTTTTTGGATTCTTAATTGTTATGTAATGTACTATTATTTTTTCTGGCAATAGCTTAACCAATCAGATTGTCAGATGTTCATTGTTGCATACCTATATGTATTGATTTGAGACTCATTTAGATCACATACCAATTGTTAGTTGTTAATTGTTTGGTTACACGTCGGGAAAATGCAATGTACATCTCAGGGCTCTTACCGAAATCGCCTTAGTTCATGTTTGATTTCACTTTTGGGATATACGAAATTGATTTAGAGCGTTTAAATCACTCTTATGTGAATGTATCCAAAACACTTTACATTTTGGTATCGTTGTGTATAATATTTGTTTGTCATTGTCCCGGGAGTTCTTTATTTCTGCGTACAAAGTATTTATAAGACCTTTTGTAACATTGTTTTCTTGATATATTGAAATCTGTTGTTGCAGATGCGGTTCCCTCACGAAGAGCCATATTCTTACAAATATCGGTTTCTTTGAAAGCCATGCATTGGTACACTTTGCTTCCAACTCTTTCTGAGTACTTGACAGAAATCGGCTGGACAAGATGCTTTCCTAGATTAAATAATGTTGGTTGGATTGCCTACATCGGTTATTTAGCGATGTATATGGTTATTGTAGAGTTTGGTATTTATTGGGCGCACAGAGTGCTGCATGACATAAAACCACTTTACAAATATCTTCATGCGACGCATCACATGTACAATAAACAGAATACTCTCTCCCCGTTTGCTGGTGAGTTCATCAAGTATTCAATATTTCGACGCCACAATTGTCGTTATGTGAAGTTAAATTCTTTTATTTTATATGTTCACATTTTTTAATCTCTTATCATCCTTGATATAGTATTGAAAATGTTTTGGTCTATTGTTTGGGTTATTTATTAACTTCTGTTTATGATGTGTTCGATGATTCTGTTATCGAGTTAGTGATTATGTTAGAACTCTTTCGTAGATGAAGAAAATAACCTCTAAATCACAACAATAAACTAAGTTCATAGCCATAAACTCATCAGTTCACAACAATAGCGAAACAGAAGGTCCATACGTGAGAAACAGAGAAATGAAAGGAAGAGGGAGGAAGCTGTGTTGCAGTCGCTGGTGGACGAACGAGGCGATGTTGCAAAGACAGTCGCTGGCAGATGAGGGTGTGAGAGACTTTCGATCTTACCGACACTGCTCAAAACTACTTTAGCTATGAAGTAAAAGCAGTCCTTCTGAATCATATATGTTACACAAGAGTTAGTGATTCTAGGCAGGAAGTGAACCTGACCGAGAAGCTGAAAGGGCATACAAAATTGAAAATCTACAAAATATTTTTACTACTTAATATGCGATGGATGAGTGGTCATACAAAACATGATTAGAGAAAAAAGTTCACGGAAACTCGTATGTAGGTGATTAGTACATAAGTGCAAGGAGGGAAGACAGTCCAATCTCAGACAATATATTATGACATTGTTTGGTTATGGTTATCTCACTTAGTGGAAAAAGACTTTGGTGGTTATTGTTATTTTTTAATATAGCATAGTTTCATTGTTTATTGTTATATTGTTAGGACTAAATGATTATTTAAGCCATTGATTTATCTCAGCCTGCTTCATTTTGTGTATGTTGTTGTGTCATACTAAGGTTTTATGAAGTACAATCATCTTGATGTACACTACTGTGGTTTGTTTTTAAAATCGAACTCGGTAATTTAACTTGCTGAACCGTAAACTGGCACTATCTATGGTTCAGGCAGTTCGGTCACAATTTCGTCTTGGTTCGAGCTGTTTATAGTACTAACTTTTTTACCAAATCAAGGGCGGACTAATTTTTTTTACCCTGTATATATATATATATCTCAGGTTTGGCTTTTCATCCTCTTGATGGAATACTTCAAGCATTACCACATAGCCTGGCTTTGTTTATCGTTCCGGTCCATTTTATTGCACACTTAGTGCTCTTGTTCATTGAAGGTGTTTGGACCGCAAATATTCATGATTGCATTCACGGAAAATTGTGGCCTGTTATGGGAGCTGGTTACCACACCATTCATCATACGACATATCGACATAACTATGGTCATTACACCATATGGATGGATTGGATGTTCGGTACTCTTCGCGATCCCGAGGAAGACGTAGGCAAAGTGATGTGATTGGTTAAATGTTATCTTTACTGGATTGCTGTTGAGCATAAAATTGGTAAGTGTAATTTTTGTTGTGTTCATCAGAAGGGTGATGGTAGAAAGTATAGACAGGGTTAAGGGTTAAAATGGGAGGGTATCCTATATCTGACTCAATTGTTACTTTGTGTATATCACATTTTGGTTTACTTGGTTACTTTCTCTCTCAAATTGTTCTGCAATTGTTGGGATGATAATACAAAAATTTCCATATTGATACCAATTGCTTTGTCAATGTTTGCTTTTCTTCCTTCATTGCTTAACTTCCTAATCTATCTTTTGAAAATATCAATCATCAAAACATCTAGTACCTTTTGATTTGCCACATTTTGTCACACATAAGAACATGTAATTTGAAAACATATTAAAAAGGTAAAGAAAAGTTAACACCTTTCATTGAATACGTTTAAGAATATGATATAGGAATGTCTTCGAGACCGACTAAGTAACAATGGTCAACAATGAAGCTAGCCATCTTTGTATGAGGGGGCTAAATATAAAGAAATAAGATAAAGAAAATATATAAAGAATGTCGTTTTGATAATTTTTATTGTCGGTAAAACTCTCTTTAAAGTTTCTTAAAAGATATAAAATGTCAAAATAAGATGAAATACAACTATGAAACAGTGAATATCAATTAACATTTTTATTTCTACTAGTTTTCGATAAAGATAAATAAACTCATTTGTGTTACCGGGTTAGCTCCTTTTTCCATTATTGATTTCTCATGCGCCCTATGCAATTCGGATTATGAAATTCGAATGTCATAAAAACCTCATAAATACGATAAAATATTTCAAATTTTACAATCAGAATAGAGTTCTCATAATGACACTCCTAACCTTAACATTTTAACATAGTGTTCTTACATGAAATAGTTATTAATTTATTATGGGGTAAGTTTTGTAATTCATATCTGCTTTGATGGAAAGAATCATTAAAATGAAGTTTCTGTTGCAAAATATGACATAGATTCATCTCAAATAATAATCAACAAATAATTTCAACATCGATTTAGCAAAAGATAAATAAGAGAACACGTGAAACTTATCGAATTTAGTTCCCAACACAAGTCCATCACCATCTTTGACAACTCAAATCAAATCTGTTGCTGAATTGATCACAGAGACCTGCAAAGCGAATAAATTGTAAATTAGTCCGAGACGTGCTCATCCCATCGTCCTTAGGGATTTTCCCCAGAATTTAACAGACCCTTCCTAATATAATCGAGGAGGACACTAAACTAGCAAGAAAGAAAATATTTTCAGAAAGATGAGAGTCCAGAGTTTTTATATGAATTATAAAGAGGGGGGTTTTGTTTATGTTGTGAATGAGTTTTTATATCAAATGAAAATGATGTTATTTTTATTTCTCTCGCTAAAAGGAGCGTTGCCCTTTTTAGAGCCATAAAAAATTACTCATATCTCATGTATGCATGAATTGATCCGCTGATGAGCCATCCAACAAAGGTTGTTGAGGAGCCACCTCCTAGGCCTCCTAATCAGGAGGTCATTATTGAGAGGAGTGTGTGAGAGAGCGTCCCGACCCACTCCAGGTTATGTGAAACATATACGGCATTATGGAGGAGGCGTCGTGTGACGGCAAACCACATTCATACTATTACAATATGTTTAAGAAAATCCAGGAGGAGAAGCACCCAATGACCAAGCTACATATTGTCCACAGGAGGATGAGGGAGATGCAGAGTTCAAGCCTTTGGTATGGTTGATCATTTTTTTGGGTTTTTTTGATTGTAATTTTCATATTTTTATGACATTTTGGCTCTTGATGTAATATAATGACATTTCTTTGACATTTACTCATTTGCGTATTTTTCTATGACATTTGAATGATTTTTGAATTGATTTTGATTTTGCGTATTTTAAGTTAGAATTGATTTTGAAAATGATTGAATGAATGGATGAAATGAATGAATGAATGTGGTGAATGAATGTGGTGGTAGTAAATGATTAGAAATGAAATGATTTGAATGATTGGATAATATGGTGGTAGTGAAATGAAAAAAATGCACGTCTCGGGGTTTAGGTGCTTAAAAAGAACAACAAGCAATTCTGTCAAGAATTGCAATTTTGTTAGCATAATTGAAACCAGCGCAAGTTAGCTGCCGTCGGGAGTCAACTTAAGTTAACTGTACCGGTTCCTAGCGTGAGTCAACTACTGTTGGTACCAAGCGGCAGTTAACTTACGCTGGGGTTAATTGGGGAGTTTCAGGGTGGAAATGAACAATTTTAAAAGGGAGAAGAACAATTTTCTTTTGTGCATTAAAAAGGCCCGACTCTTAAAAAAACAACTCTTAAAAAACTCTTTTTGTGTAATTGAAAAGACTGAGCTGAGCAACGAAACCTAGAAAGAAAAACCAAAATTCAGGTAATTGCAAGGAAATCATTACTGATTCACGCCAAGTCACCTTATTCCCAAATGATTCTTTCTTTAGGTGAATTGCTTCAAAGTTTATGTTTTAGTTCCAAGTATCGCCGTGAAATTAAGTCCATATATAGATGATGATTGATTATTTTTATGAAGTCTGTGTTTCAATTCTCGCCTTTTTCCAATTGAAGTTTGTGACTTTTGTTGTGTCAATATGCTATTAGTGTCTATACATTAATATTGCAATTTGTGTTTGTTTCAATACATTGATCTTGCATTATTCAATAAAAATGTTGGACTATTTCTTATTTCTTATCATAAGTGTGATAAAACTATCGATATAAGTGAGATTTGGTGTGTTAAAATTTAATTAATTAAGTGTTGATATACTTTTACTTTTTGGTACTATTATTTTGAGGTGCTAAAATTTCAGTCTATTATTCAAGTGCTATTGTTCTTAACTTTAGTACTTCTACGGTTTTTTTTTTGTTTGTATTGGTTTCTATTGAATATTTGATTTATTTTAAGATGTTGACTAAAAAATATTTATTTGGTAATGAAAAGCAGAAAAGAAAAAAAAATGGAGAATTAATAAAATCACAGCAAGTAGCTCTTGATAAATTTGTTTTCAAAAAGGTTGTTACCCAAGAAAATGTTCCTAATGATGTGCCACATTCGGGTTTGGTTCGGCTCTCCCAATTATTTTTGTTTTGTTTTTCCTTTTTATTAATAATATATATATGATGAGGTGTATTTGACAAACAATGTTTTGAGGTGCGAACATAGCTGGGATGTCAAAACATCTTATGATGGTATGGATGGCAATGGGTACCATTGGGCAGGGTACCATAGTGCCCATCCCCGTACCCGTGTTTTAAGAAAATCCTCATACCCGAGCTCATACCCTCTTGGGCAATAAGTTTGGTGCCCGTTCCCATACCTTATGGGTATCTAAGTGCTCGTACCCGCACTTTCACAACAAAAAGATAATAAATAACAAAAAATATCACAACATAAGTAAAATATGATATGAAATCTGCTAAATCAACATATAAAATATTACCATCATATTATTTAGCCAAATAAAAAACATCTAAAATATATAAAAAAAAAACAAGTGCATATTACAATAAATATCAAAGACTTTATGATTAATTAACAAAATTTAATATAAATAAAATTATTGGTATAGTCTATATAATGTGCGGGCATGGGGCGGGGTGGGCACTAGAGTGCCCTTACCCGCACCCATACCCGTTCAAATTTACAGACAATTACCCGTGCCCAGGCCCATACCCAACAATGTGGATATTTACCCGCCCATCGTGGGTATTTTTTGCGAGTGCCCATTGCGCTTGGGTCCAATTGCCATCCTTATATGATGGTGACTTGGGGTGCAACTGTAGTTAGAATGTCAACCACCATAACTAATTCATGTCTCATTCATCATTTATAAGAAGAAAAATATGTTTATGATGCATTATATAAATGACCTTTTTTCCATGCTATGCCTAAGACCCGTAAAATACTAGGAATGACTATGGTCATTTCTAAGATTTTGAGTGTCATACGTACCTAACCACAAATTTTAACATTGAAGGAAATTGTAATTCAAACTTCTCTTAAAAGAGGGGAGTGTAATTTACTCTATAAAAACATCACTAACCATTACATCATCTCTTACGTCTTCCACCCGTTTCCAAAATTCCTCCAAATATGAATTATATCATTATTTATACTATATAGTCAAATCTATATATCTTTGTAAAGGAAACTTGAGTTATTCTCATGCAAATTTTGTGATGATGTGGCACTCTACAAAGAGTTATATGTTTCTCTTAAAACCTTGCAATACAACTTTCCTCTACTTATATTAAATGTCTAACCTCTTTCTTGAAAAACTTTGCAACTCTCCACCACTTTATCAATTTCTATTATCTTTGAAGAATTAAAGAAGTAATCAATTATCAAAAAGTGGAGGAAAGTTACTATAATACCTCAAAGAAAAATATGATGTATGCTACAATTAAATAATTAAATCTATATGTCCACATAAAAAAAACAAACGTATACACTAATGAAAACTGTCAAAATTAATGGAAAGTAAGTCCTAACATTATAAGAACATTAAAAGGATTATGTGCTATCTAATCTAAATAAATTATATTCATTAGATTGGAAATTCTAAAAATGAACGTTTTAATTTTTTTAATAAAATTTTGCCCCTTCTTATCTTATATATGCATGATTTCGCAATTCTACTACCATTATCACTTATGCTTTGTTAAGGTGATGTGGTTCTCCTTTTTCTTTCCTCTCCTTTCCTTTATCTTTTGTGTTTGGGTTTACATTTTCGGTCCATAAATGGGTTGATATGTTTTCTCAAAAAGAAGTTCATATATGCCACACATACAACATAGAAGATTACATATAGAGAGAGCACATTATTTTCTTAGACTAATGCAATTTTATTTTCAGGTTTTATCTATAACAATAGAGAGAGGTGTGATTACTAAGATGTACTTTTATATCTATTAATTTATTTTAATAATTTTCTTCCTTTTTTAAAACTATTTGTTGATGGCCTTTTTGATAGTTGAGTCAAAACATTTTTTTCCTCATGATTTATTATTGAAAATCCTATAAAAAATAGTTTACTATTTTTTTGGAAATGTGATATATTTTTGGAATTAGTTTGTTCATGATCTTTACATGAAAGTTGTTCTCTCAAATTTAGTTTTGTATTTAGTTTCTTTTGAAATACTTTTATACATGATTTGGATATTTGTTCATCTTACATTTTCATAGAACGTATTTGAGTTAGGTTTGTTTGTTAACTAACTCA
>Ga0315914_1001642_pt1 | contig 33795 bp, 11 predicted proteins | sample MpolenodulesMG_FD_203920 | JGI IMG/M metagenome (GOLD analysis project Ga0315914, IMG submission 203920) | Medicago polymorpha root nodule microbial communities from Los Angeles, California, United States - elongated nodules | ecosystem: Host-associated > Plants > Roots > Nodule | place: USA...
TATGCACTTGTAAGAGATTTATTTCTTGTCTACTTCTCTGAAAAGACTTAAGTGCAAACATCAGTAGATCACCATTCATAAAACTTAGTGTTTATTCTATAAGGTTTGTTATCATTAAAACATTCATAAAAAAAAAATTTTGGTTCAACAATTGAATGTCTTTTTTTTTTTTCATTCGCAAACAATTTTTATTTTAAAAAAATCATGTTTAATTTTTTTTAAACATATGCCTATGAATATATTTAATTCATAAAGATTTAACTCATCTTTTTTTTTTGTTAGAAAGATTTAACTCATATCTTACAAGAACGTAAGATCGAATACTTCTTAATTGGTAAGTACGACAAACTCCCTACCTTTCATGTGGCCTTTCATGCAAAAAGACTTTTCCTACATAGATCGATCTGATTATAATAATATGCAAACAAAAGTAGTCTAGTTCTTAACAATTCTACACATATCTCACAAATATGTATATTTGAATCTTGATATCGATATCAACACTTTGTTTGTGGATAAAATGATGTGTTGTTGTAAGCATTTTAGTGTCCATTTGAAGGACATGATAAAATAAGTGTATTATATCATGTCTCAGTCTAGTTTTGATGAGAATCGGAATACGAGAAGATAATCCTACAACATATAATAATTTACAAATATTACGCTAATAATTAATATTTGTAAATTATAAACTGTTTTTTTATATGAAATTTTGGATTTTAAATAAAATTTTATGTATAGATGCATGTGACTTTCAAATTATAACAAATCTAAAAAACAATGCAAATCTTTTTCAATGACACCACCAATATAGCAAATATAAAATAAATTCTTATCTTTTTTATGACATCAATAATATTTTTTTTGGTGGTGTTCAAGGTTCGAAGCTCAAACCTTTCATATATTATACATTGTCCTTACCAACTGAGTTAAGCTCACAAGGACTGACACCAATAATATAACATTATTATAGGAAAATTTGTTTAAGGATAAAATTAAAATAATAAAAAAGGCAACCCAAAATCTCATATCCCCTTTATTTTATTTTTTTGCAAGCCCATATCCCCTTTATATATATAGTATAGATTAATATCTCAACAAATTATATATTACTTTGATCTTTTTTTAAGGATATTACTTTTATCCTATCATCTTAATATTCAATTTATTTATTTAATTAATTTATAATTGTTTTATGCAGAATTAATTAATATCTAAATTAATTTTGAAATAATTTATTTCCATAAATAAAATATTCTTTTTAAAAAATCATTTAATTTATATATATTAAAATATGATCATTTATTAAAATGCAACAGGGGACTAACAAATGCAAAATAGAGTAAACTTAGAGGATTTCAATCGAACAATTGTGAATTTTGAAGGTTAAAACTACATTTAAGCCTTCATATTTTTTTCGGCCAATACCAACATGTTCATAGCACAATTTATTTATATTGGAAAAATATAAAATACTATCATATAATGACAATATTTTAATTGACTTTATAATTTATAGGAGCATGGTTCGTAACCCACATGAGAAAATTATAAAACTAGTGATTAGTGTCACCATTATTAATATTAAATTTCATTTTATCTAAAAAAAATTGAATTAATTAAGATCTATTTATAGAATAAATTCAATTTAGGGTTTTATTAGATGGTGTCTTACCATTTTTTTATTATGATTCCTTTCAATGGATTCTAAAATCTCTATATATTCTACCTCAAGTGACCTTAATTTTATATCAGAATAGTTATTGATTAGACTTTAAAGTACAAAACAATTATGACAGTGTCAAAAGCAGTCTTTAGCGTGTTCCTTGGCGCTCTCTTGATATGGTAAACTTTTTCTCAAGATGTTGAGGCCAAAGTTATCGGCTATCCATCATTGAGACCAAACCTTCCGGTTCCATGTAGCCCACGATTTCCCAATGGTTGCATAAAGCCTCCTCCTCCATATTCAAGAGGTTGCAGTCCAATATCTCGTTGTCGTGACAAACCACCATCCAAAGCATATAAATCACAAGGGAAATATTACTTGCATGTCTACTAGTTACATGAAGGTTATATACCTTTTGTATCACTTCTTATATAAATAATATAAAATGAATATTATTATTTTACAATATTGTGAGCCATTGAATGTATTTTTTTTTTCATATGCAAACAATTTTTATTTTTAAAAAAATCATGTTTAATTTTTTTAAGCATATGCCAATGAATATATCTTATTCATAAAGATTCAACTCATATCTTACAAGAATGTAAGATCGAATACTTCTTAATTGGTGAGTAAGACAAGCTCCCTCCCTTTCATGTGGCCTTTCACGCAAAAAGATTTTTCCTACATAGATCGGTCTGGTTATAATAATTTGTAAACAAAAATTAGTCTAGTTCTTAATGATTCAACACATATCTCACAAATATGTGAGTTTGAATCTTAATATTGATATTAATACTTTAGTGTTGGATAAAATGATGTATTGTTCTAAGCATTTTAGAATCTGCTTGGAGGACATAATAAAATAAGTGTATTATATCATGTCTCAATCTAGTCTTGATGAGACATCATAATTGTTGAGACAAAATCCTTATTTGATGTTTTAAAGATTACAAACATATTAAATTTATTTAATCTTGTATCTACTAATTAGTTTTGTGAGAATTTGTTTCATGAGAATGTACTGAGAACGTTTTGGCAAATACGAAGAAAATAAAACAGTACATCAAAAGTGAACAAGTCTGCACAACAAGTAAGAATGGCAGATTATAAATTGAAAGATGTCTCTTAGGCCATAAGAAAAGGGTTCGACCCATTTGGATACAAAAGGCCCATAAAGAAATAAAATATCTCACTCATGGATAAGAGCACATGGCTTTATAAGGCATGACATCACTAAAGCAAAATGACATGACATAATCAGAATTGAGCAACAAGTAAACAACTCATTACCGTTGGTTCTCTCACTCGCAAGCAAGCAACAGTGGACGCGAAGCTAAGACAAATCAGACAGAACATTCTGAGATCGTTCTGTCTATTTTTAAGAAGAAAAGTGAAATCAATTGAGACTTTAGACAACTATCAAAAATGTGCCCAACAACTCTATTTTCACCCTTGATCACCAAGACACTCCTCACCTATAAATACAAGTGGTTTTGAAGGTTGAAAGCAAGAGTTTTGAAAGCAAATATTCTCTCATGTGGAAAACATCCCTACATACAAAGCTCTTCACAAACAAAGCAAATTCCAAGCTCTCTCACTATATCTCTTGGATCTTCTCTTTCGAATTTGCTATTGTAAATCTCAAACAAGTGTTGAGTATTTATTTGATCCAAACAAAACCTCATTATATAAAGTGTGTTATAATTCTCACGTCTATTGGGCTAAATAGTTTGAGATACAAAATTCCAACCTTTCTTTTGTTAGTGCAAAGAATTGTAGAAGCCTGCTGAGGTTTATAATACAAGTGTAATGGACTGATCTGGTGTGATCAAGACCTTATAGTGCTAGTCAGAAGTTTCTGTTAGCAAGACAACTATAGTGGATAATCTTGCACGAGGTGTGGGGACTGAAAGTAGCCGGGTTTGGTGAACCAGGATAACTCTCCTGTGTTATTCTTCTTCTCTCTCTTTATTTAAAGTTACACAATACACACACTATCACACTTATATTTATTAATCTCCAGAATATTCTGGTCCTAATTAATCACTATCAAATTCATCCAGAGTTCTCTGATCCCCAATTAATTATTAATATTATTGCATTATTTTATTCAACAGTATACTGCTTCTAGAACATTCTGGTCCAAGATAAAACAATTGCTTAAATATTTAACTAAAGTTTAAATTCAGCATATAATATTGTTTTTATCATTCTGTCTTATATTAATCGTTCTCCAGAACATTATGGTCCTTGTTAAAATAATCTTATATTTTAACTTAACATCATTTTTCTCATTCTGTTTATAATTATTCTCCAGAACATTCTGGTCTAATCAATTAACTGTTACATACTCTAATCTTGTTGAACTAACATACACCAAGAACATTCTTGAGTATATAAATCTAAACTTAACTTTCAGGAATAATTTTTAAAAGGGTCACAATTCAAAATCCCCTTTCTTGTGACGTTTATTGCTACTTCAATAATATGAGAAGATAATCCTAAAACTTATCATAATTTACAAATATTACGCTATTATTTATAAATTATGAACGGTATTTTATATGAATTTTGGATTTTAATTAAAAGTATATGTATAAATGTTTGTGACTTTCAAATTATAAAAAATTCAACAAACAATATTTGTCCTTTTCAATGACACCAACAACAATATAGCAAATATAAAATGAATTATTATCTTTTTTAATGACACCATCAATATAACATTATTATAGAAAAATTTGTTTAAGGGTAAAATTGAAATAATAAATAAGGAGACCCAAAATCCCATATTGCCCTTTTTTTTGTCAAGGAACGTATTGACTAGAATTCATCTTCTAAAGCGAATAAGAGAGGTGTCCAAGGTTCGAATCTCAACCCATGCATATTACCATGCATTGTCTCCGACAACTGTGTTATGCTCACAGCGAAAATCCCATATCCTCTTTATATATATTATATATAACTTTGACCCTATCATCTTAATATTTAATTAATTTCTAATTATTTTATGCCGAATTAATTAATATCTAAATTATTTTTAAAATAATTTATTTCCATAGACAAAATATACTTTTAAAACAATAATTTAATTCAAATATTAATTTAGTATATATTAATGATCTTTTATTAAAAACCGATATTAATTTTTTTCTCAATTTTCTTCTTCATTAAATTTAGCCCATCATAGGTTTTTTTTTTTAAGTTTAAAATATAATACATTTTTTAAATGGAAATTGACAAATAAAATTTTAATAACTTTTTAAATAACTATTTTTTTTATATTTTTTCTTGTCTCCTCTTCTCGTCATATGGTTTTTGGTATTTAGAACCCCTAATTTTTTTATATATATTGCGCTTCAAGTGACCTTAACTTCACATAAAAATAGTCATGGATTAGGTTTTATAATATAAAATAAATTATGACATTGTCAAAAAGAGTCATTAGTGTGCTCCTTAGCCTTGATATTGTTAATTTTTACTCAAGATGTTGAGGCCAAAGTTATCAGCTATCCATCATTGAGACTAGATCTTCAGGTTCCATGTAGCCCACAATTTCCCAATGTTTTCATAAAGCCTCTTTCTCCTCCATATTCAAGCTGTTGGAATTCAATAACGCATTGTTGTGGCGAAGGACCACCAAAAACAACGAAAAAATATAAACCACAATGAAAATATTATTTGCATGTCTGCTAGTTACATGAATGTTATATACATTTTGTATCACTTCAAATATAAATAATATAAAATGAATATTATTATTTTACAACATCGTGACCATTGAATGCATTTGGTTTATTTTCATACGTAAACAATTTCTAATTTATAACAATTCATGTTTTTTTTTTAATAATATGTCAATGAATATATCTAATTCCTAAAGATTCAACTCATATTTTACAACAACATAAGATCAAATACTTCTTAATGGGTGAGTATTGCAAACTCCATCCCTTTCATGTGGCCTTTCACGCGAAAAGATTCAACTCATATTTTAAAACTGGAGTAGTACCCTAAAATTAGATGGTTCTTGGGATATATATAATTGAAAAATCAAAATTGAATAATATTTATCAAATTATCCCTTATTTTGAATTGATTCACCCAAGTGGATATTGATTTTCAATCAAAAATAAGTGAGAGTAGATTTATCAATTTACTCTTTAATGTTTGAGATGAGAGTAAGTTAGTAGTACTATATATACATGAGCCTATAACATAACATTTGTATTCTTTAAAAAAAAACATAATATTTGTATTTCAAGGACTAATGAGGATTGCTTAAAAAAAGGGAAATGTTAACTCGTGTCTTTGAACACTAGTTAAGGACCTTAAATGATAATTTTTTTATAAAAGTTTGTGTAATCAATTAATGCATTGAAAATTGAAAATATTGACGTTTTTAAAGAATAATTACTTAATTTATAATGCTTAAATAGTATCTCGGAGCACTCGTTAACAAGACCCAATAATAATAATAATAATAATAATAATAATAGTAAGTACTTATTTTCTTTCATTTGGTCCCTAGTTATCATGACATTTGGTATCGCATTAGTCACATCAGTGTTTTTTACTGACTTAAAGTATGGTTAACGTCAGAGATGAAAGTGGTGAAGAGTGGCGAATTTAATTGAGTTTTCGTCTAAGTTGGGGACCAATACAACAACATGTTACACTTCTAGATACTAAAATTGTGGTTTGTCTGAGAGTGATTGCTCTTAACTCAAGTATGATCCAACAATATTTGTTGCGACTATTGAGTGAGAAACTAAACAGTGAAGAGTGATGCCCGAAAAGAAAAAGACGATAATACATATTTATTTATTTCTTAATTTAAAAGAAAAATTGATACTTTGGTGTTCATAATGTGATATTTATAGTTGTATTATTTTGATAAATAATTTATAGTAAAAAACCGACATCAAATTAAATGATTAACACAATTTAAATAGACAGTTAAAACTTGTCAAAAAAAATAGATAGTTATTATATCATTTTTTGTGGTGGTCAAGGTTGCATATATTATGCATTTGTCCCTACCAACTGAACTAAGTTCACGAGGGCAGTTAATTATATCGTTTAGTAGATGTTTACCGAATATAAATAAATATTACAACTCAATAACAATATATCAAACACATTTAACTACAATTTTAACGTCCTTAACCACAATTTTAAAGTGTGTATTTGAATTAAAAAATCTATGGATAATTCCCTCTATTTTTTTTATTCATAATGAATGTCATGTACATTTGAACACGTGAAATTATATATATTTGAACACAGTTTAAATTATTAATGGATATATGATGTAAACAAGCTGACGTACGAAGTGGCGCGTAACAAAGGTTCAGGTGGAATGGTGTAGACAGTGGCAGAGCCAGACAAAAAAGTTTGGGGTGGCCATCATCAAATTAATAAACGAAAATATATAAATCATATTGCATACAACACATTTAAGTTAAAATAAACCAAAAATCGATCATTCAAAATTTAAACTACATAATATATAAAGTCGATCATTAAATACTTAAAGTGACACTACAAATGACTTGAAATCATCAATAATTGACTCGAAACTAATACATGCATTAATTTCCCTTTAATATAAACTGACATGCTATCTCCTAGAAACTCAAATCCCATTTTATTTCTCAATTTAGACTTGAAAATTCTATTATTGTATTATTGTGTTTCTCAACTTGGACTTGGACTTGAAAAACAATTAACATTACTTAATACTCATCACACAAACACTAAGCTTCTGCTTTATCATGATCCCACTTATGTTAACTATGACATTGTACTACTATAATTCATGACTTGACAAAATACTTCCTCATAAGTCATAGCAACTAAATAAATTTTCTGGGTATAAAATTAATATTTTTTTTTTAAGATGGGGTGGCCAAGGCTTCCCCCCGCCACCCGTGGTTCCGCCAGTGGGTGCAGATTTTGCATCCGGTGTCGTATTGATCTGAATTATACCTTTTCGAAAAGCTTCGGACCTCACGAGTAAAACACATGACTTTGTCATGATGTAGGAGTTATTTTAGTCATTGAGGTCGTCTGAACGCCCGAAACCGCCTTTTAATATTTCAGCATTTTCTAGAACTTTCTATTTTATTTCATTTTGTTATTTTTCGGCACATACGAGTTTGTTATTTCTTTTAGTATTTAAACAAAACTTATGCAGCCTAAGAGACACTTTTTCATTCAATAAAAATATTCGAGATTTTTCTCTCAATTTTGGTGGATTCCAGAAACCCTTATTCGATAGGTTTGTCGCTTGCAACATATCTATTTATCTTTTAGGTTTACCGTTTGCTAACCCTTGATTCCGTACTGCGTCAATATATGACATAGCAATTGTGGAATTCCTCCATTAAATCCAAAGCAAGTGGAAAATCTATTCATTTCATATATGCCAACTGAAATTGGTCTGAACCAAAACTGTGGTATTGAACTCATACATTTTAAGTATGTAAAATAAGAATTTGGAGTTCAAACCTCAATATCTATATATTATTGTCCTTAAAAATATTAATTGAGTTTTACTTAGAGGACCGAACACCATAGAAATTTAGAAACTACAGGGTGAGGCTCGTTTTCCACTTAATATCTGTATCATAGGTTTCTAGCAACAGCTGGAGTATTCTTAATTCTTATATTTGTCACCCACTGTGATCGATCTTGAAAATGTATTCATATTCATACACTGAAGAATAAATAATGTGGTCAATGCTAGTAAGGTCCAAAACTCCTTGTATACAATTAATTAACAACACTTAATTGTTAGCTAGCATCTGTTTTTAGTGAGGTTGTTGATGATTCTACCTTGATCCTTGACAAATAAAATATCATGTATTGCATGTAATCAATCAAGGGGGTTTTTGTTTTGTTTCAATGAACGAAATCTTAGTAGCAAATCTGTGGTCCTGTCTTTCTTAATTCTAGGAGAATGGTTTTTAATTAAATGAAGAGAGCAATGTCTAGAAAGTTCTCAAATTTGGCATCTTACATGGAAGAAGGGAACGAACAATAAAGTATGTGTGATTTTGGCAGCACATGTCAAGTGAATAAAGACACCCGTGACTCGTGACACGAGGCCAAACCAAACCAAACCTTAAAACAATGTGTTGATGTAAGTGTGGTTTATTGATAATGATGATAATAATTTTGTAAACATAATTTAGTTAATTACGTTTGGTTTGAAGTGATTCATTTATATTTGAATGCTAATAATGTACTATGCTAAAATCAAATTTAATATAAATTCTCAACCTAACGGAAAAGCTACCTTTTGATACATATAAAAATAGATTAAGAAAAATATACCCACTTCAAGGTTTGTATGAAAAAATTAATTTTATTTGACAATAGGTAAAATAATTTTTTTTTCACTAAACTATGGTTAATAAGAGAAACAATCAAACTCTAATACAATCGGAGTGAAATCAAACCTATTAAAATTAATAGCCCATGGTTAAGTTAAAAAACAAACAAGAAACCTATGTAATTACTTTTTTTTTATTCGCAATGTAAATTTTTTAACTTCAGAAGACCACAGAATGGACACACATAGAATTTCAAGAAAAAAACACCGACGATGATGTTTAGAGATCCAACTATTTCCCTTTTTTAAAAATAGACAACAAACATATTTATATTTTTTTTTTGTGTACGTTGGATATTTCCCTTACACAAATTTTAAAGATTAATCTCGCAAGTCGAATAGTATCATGTATAAAATAAAGAATGTTTTCCCAACTTTTAACACCCCTATATACTGACAGTTGGACTCGAACGGAAAATTCAACTTTTATAAATTGTAGAGCCTAATATATTTTAAATCCTATTATATTAAAATGATAAAAAAAAAAAACCAAACTATGTCCAACAATTTGTTAACTCACTCAACCACTAAAACTAACCTTAAATAGAAGCCAAAGAAATCATCTTCTCATTTCTCAAATTCCACTCCACACCCTTCACTTCTACTCCCAAAAAATGAGAAAAACCATAACCATTGTTTCATCATTTGCAATTCACATTATTCTCCTTGCTTCCATACCTTTCACATCATCCCAATCCAACGATTTAATAGATCAAATATGCAAAAAAACACCCTTCTACGACCTATGTAGCTCAATCCTAAACTCAAACCCACTTGCTCCCAAAACTGATCTCAAAGGTGTAGCCCTAGTGATGGTAAACAACATTCTCTCAAATGCAAGTGACACATTGAACTACATTGAAAGCTTGATCAAGAAAACTACAGATCGTGAAATGGAAAAAGCATTGGCATTTTGTGCTGAATCATATATACCTGTTGTGAAGTACACTCTTCCACAAGCTGCTGATGCTATAAATCAAAACCGGTTTGGGTTTGCTAGTTATTGTATTTCTGATGCTGTTAAAGAAGTTAATTCTTGTAATAAGAAATTTTCTGGGGTTGTTATGTCACCTTTAGGGGATAGAAATGGTTTTGTTCAGAAGCTTGTTGATGTTGCTTCTGCTATTATTAAACAACTATTGAAGGGTTGATTTGTTATTTATTATTAACCTTTACTCCTTTTTCTGTAGTGTAGTAGTGGATGGATGTAATAATAGTTAAATAGGATACTTGTACTCTCTTTATTTAATAATTTTTGAGGCTAATGTACTCTTATTATTACTGGATAATAATAATAATTACTTTTCTTCTTTATTTGTTTATTCATATATTTATTAAACTCAAACAAACAAAAAAAAAAGTGTGCTTAATTAAATGATAGGAATTGAGTCATTATTTAAATCGTAAAAATAAAAAGAATCATTAAAAAAAATTAAATACTAATTCATGGTGGACCACTTATGAATTTGACTATTACTTTTTTCATACTATATGTTTGTCACGCGCCCTATTTTTTTTCTTTCAAAAATACTTCTTATTCGGATTATATAATTCGAAATTTGCTTTGCCCAGAATTTTAAATAGACTTTAGTTTATTTATATTATTTTGATGCATAAAATAAATGCAAATATAGTCAAAGTTAAAAGGACAAGATGGTACAAACATTCTCATTTTATTATATTATTATATCAACACATTACATTTACAATAAAATAAAGCTTAAGCTTGAATCTTATTACAAAAAATATTCAAACCTAATGCTAGTCTATTAAAAACCCTAAGCTAAAACAGTAGTGCAAGCTGATGGAGAGGAAAGCAGGAGGGGAGGGGGGAAGGAGAAAAGGATGGTGGGGGATAGGAGGTTGGGGTAATGTTAGTGTCCTTTCCAGGGCGAAAGAAACCTTGATCGTCAATCTTGCATCCAAACAGATTAACTTGACATCCAAACAAATCGTGCTTCTTTGCAGCACGCCACCATTCCCATTGACCGTTCATACAATCCCTGAATTTCCAAAGTTGCCTCTTTTTATGAAAGGTCAACGATGGAAACACGTTGTTGTAGAAGGAAGGAGGAGGAGATAGTCTGAGATGATGGTATGCAAATGGTGAAGATTTGAAAGGTATTTATAGGGGAAATTGGTGAAAATTGTGTTGCATAGGGTGTAACTACTCATATTGGTGAGTCAAAACACGTACTCAAAGGGTTTTACCAGCCATTAAAGCTGGTAAAAACCTTTGAAAAACGTATTTAATGAGTTATTGAATACTGTCCAAAACTCTGACTTGTTTCAAATTATATAATCCGAAAATTATCAAAGCTTTTTAGATTATATAATCTCAAATGCTTCAATACTGGGTGAAAAATGAGATAAACTTTATACTTTGTAGGGTGAGAGATGTTTCAGATTATATAACCCGAAAATTTTATTTACAGGATTTTTTTTTTGTGGTCTGCATTGCACCAATAGTTTTTGTGGTCCACAACGTCCAGAAAATTATATAAACAGGTGTCAGGTCAGTTCAAACTATATAATCCGAGCAAGTTCAACACCGGTTATTGTGTGGTCCATATTGCACTGGAAGTTTTCTTTGCTCCACAACGCACATAAACTTCTATAAATAAGTGTGGTTGGTTCATTTGTTGTAAAACACAACAAAAACTCTGAAAAATCTGAAGTAAAATAATGTCACAAGAAAGGAGGGTTTGAATTGTGATCTAATAAAAATTACTAATAAAAATTCTCAAATGTGAACTTGGATTAGATTAGTGAGTTAGTTAATAAAACAATAACAAATGTGAAGTGTGGGATATTGTTTAAAATAAAAAGAGATAGGGAGAGAAAAATCACACCCAAAAAGTTATCATGGTTCCCCAAATGTGGGTTAGTCTAGTCCCCACAATACTGTGAGATTTTCCAATATGTAGTTGAGTATTAACTATATCTCAACTATGCCTTTTTCTTAGATCACTTTCTTGATCTATACAATTTCTTTCTTTTCACCTCTTTGGACTTGACACTAGTTTCACTCACTAGCTTTTACAAACAACAATCACTAAACACTCTTAGCGATTCTTTTCAATATCTTTTGCCTTTGTAAAGAACTCAAGTAAAAAGAGTTGTTGCTGGATTTTTAGTGTTGCACGTGATGAAAGAGCCTTTTAAGTGTTCTTGATGTTTTGAAAAATCAAGTAAGATGATATATGTGTAATGACTCAACGTTTTTCCTCTTTGCAAGCCCTTGTATTTATAAATGGAAGGAGTCTCTTGATGTTGTAATAAACACACGCTCCTAAGTGTAAAATAGGGAGAGGAAAGTTTGCCAACTCATCAAAGTGGAAGACTCTTGTGTAGAAATGCTTGGCATAATGTTCTCGAAATTCTGAGAACGTTCTCAAAATTCTGTTTGGACAGTTTGCAATAGAGTGTGACATCATAAATAGCACCATGCAAATTTCTTGTTTGCTAGTTGGCAACCAAGATTGTTTTTGTTGGGCTGTCATACTCTCACGCCTTGGAGAGAAAGAAAACAAGTACAAGGATTTGATTTTATCCATTCCTTTTAACTTGATGTGTTGTCCAAACCTCATAGGTTCAATTCTTTCTTTCTTGTTGTGTTGTCTAATGCTTATAGGTTCTTCTTTTGTTTCTTCATAGAATATTTGTATATTTATTTCCCTTCGTTCCTTGAGAGTGTATCATAATAAATATGTTCCTTTTATAGCATAGAACTCTTGATCCTTTTGTACCATATTTCCACAATGATCCTTGTCAAAATAAATTCTTCCTTAAAGACCAAGATCTTCTTATTTGTTTTGCTTGGGCTGACTTTGGTGTGGCATACATAGTGAGCGGAGATGAGCTTTGTTATGAGAATGTTCTTGAAACAATTTTCTTGCTTTGTAACCTATCTTTAACATTCACTCAAGAACACATGTTAAATAAAAAATAATCTCATAATTCATTTAAATATAATTTAAATGTTTTGTTATCATTAAAACAATTAAATGGATTTTTTTAGATCTCAACAAAATCATCCTTCCGAAAGATATGAACATCAAGAGGTTGCTATAAGCTAGATCTTTCTGCCCTGGCGATATAAATATCTCAGTTGGCAAGGTAACAATATCTAACTCAAAACAATCCTCTTGAAACACCTTGCCTTTCATCATTATGTTCCAGATCTAATTCCGAAGAGGTTCTTATGAATTTGATCCAGTTGACCTGCCGATCGGAATATGTCAGTTGGCAGGCCATCTGGATCAAGTTCAAAAGCACCTCTTCAAACACTTTCCCAGAAGATTCATCACTTATGTTATTGTGTTGCTTTAAGCTGTTTAATTATTTTGTACCTTTTTTAAATTTTTTGTTATGTCATTCGCCATAAAAACCTACCAAAAATGAAACTTAAACACAGTCTGGTGCTATTCGAATTATACAATCCAAAAATATTTAGATAGGTTCAGATTGTATAATTTGAAACCTCTCAGACTAGTTGGACGGTGGCGTTTCACTAAAAGTTTGGACGGTTTGTGGTGTGTTTAATGCATTTTTGGTCGGTTGGACCATGTAAAACGTATCATTTGACTATAGTTATGGTTTAAGGCTAGTTTAAGGCTATAAATAGGATTGCATCTTCAACAAATTCATTCATTCTTCACTTCCCATCTTTTCTTACTTTTTCTTAAACATTTTTTAAGTTTTTTAGGAGTATTTATGGTGTCATGGTCATTGCTGATCGTTCATAGAATCTCTGCAATTGTTTTGCAGTTTTTGCGTGGATTCTACGACGGTCAGCAGAGACATTTGACATAAAAACAATACTAAAAAAATGAAGTTTGTAATATTTCGTATTATATAATCCGAAAAGTGATAACAATCTAGTTCAGATTGTATAATCTGAACCAAATGTATTTTTGGAAATTTTATAGGGCGTGCGAGAATGTAGTAGGGTAAGAAAAGTAATAGTCTTAAAATTTCTCATATCTTACCTCAATAATTGGTTTGTTTTTTGGGATAGTCCACTAAAAAGAAGAAATGATCCGGATCCGGATCCTCTCCATCTTACATCTCTACAACAGCCTCTCAATCTAATAAACCAGCCATTAGATACATCCAATGGATGATAGGGAAAGTCAATAACATGGTGAATTACACAGAACAAAATTTTGGAGATAATTATGAAACATACAACTAAGTGGCTTGTGAAAAGTATCCCGACTACCTCCCTATTTCTCTTTCTCTCACGTTTAGCTCTAGTAGATGAAAATAACCAAAGAAACAAGGATGATAGGTTTATTTTCCTGTTTTTTTTTTTCTTTTATGAATAACCAAAGAAACAAGGATGATAGGTTTATTACTTCAAAAAAAAAAGTATGATAGGTTTATTCATCCATTGGATGTATCTAATGGTCAATTCATTAGATTGAGAGTGGTTGCTGCAGATATGTCAGAGGGAGAGGATCCGCTCGCAGATGATCAACCTTAGATTGGAAGTTGTAGAAGACACCTATTGAATGATAATTCACTCTAAAACAATAATTAATTGTCTTTCGACACTTTTTAAATCAGTTTAATTACTTTTTTAATTAGTTTAACCCATTTAAAAAGTTTATTGAATGATAGTTTATTGTCATTTGAGGTATTTTGAATGATTTAAGATCAAATGCAAGATCCTTAAAGAGCATCCTTCCTTAAAAAAAAAACTTGGGCCAAGGATAAAATAAAGGCCAAATGCATCTTAGGTTATGTTTAACGATTGTACTAAATTAGTCTTTAAGTTTATTTAATTTTAAATTGGTCTTTTAGGTTAGCAAAAGTGTGCACCTAAATATATGTATCATTATCCTATTTCAATCAAACTCAGTTAAAAAATGTATATGAGTGTTTATTGTTAAGTTGGCAAAAATCTAGATTCATTATCCTAAAAATTAAAGTTCACAAGTGTATTAGTTGTTCTTAATTTAAATAAAAAATCATTCGGTTTCTTAATTTATAATGTTGTCGATCAATTATTTATCTCCAAATTTTGAATTGAATTTGTAAACAAGAAAAATAAAATAAAATGTATATAAGTAATTTATATTTGGTGTCATAATCAATTTTTGAACTTTCTACCTCAAATTGTCATGGAAACATTTTTTAACAAAGTTGTATAAAAGAAACGTTTAATTTTTTTTTGTTGTCAAGTAGTCTAATGGCTGTAATTCACCCTTTTCAAGGTGAATAAGTGATGTGTTTGGGGATGAGGTTCAAACCCTTGCATATAACTATGCATGTCCGTGCCAACTTAGCTATGCTCACGGGACAAAAGAAGCCTTCAATTTATTAAGGAAAAAAGTAATTAAAGGACCGATTTGATTATTTTTACGACCAATTTAAAACAAAAAGAATTAGTCCGATACAGAGGTCAAACTTAAAGTCAAACGTTAATCCGGTACAACCATGTTAGTCTTACAACTTATTGAAGAAACATTCACTTTACTTATTAATCCACCACCACATTATTGTCGTGTCTTCTACTCATAGTTGGAGTGAGTTTTGTTAAAAAGAAGATTTTTTTATTTATTTTTTAAATAGGATGGTTGGATATGATTGAATTCTTTCTGTAAATAATGCATGAATGATTAAGGGGTTTTAAGTGGTAAAGCTTTTTTGTTTGGTTTAGACATTTTGGTTTGTTTCTCTTATTATTATTGTGTAATATCTAAAATCTCTCTATAGATGTTGATGAAATTTTACTTAAAGCTCTCCAATATAGCCTATAAAAACAGTTTATAGCATATACAAAAACAATCAAACTTTACTTAATCCTTTTCTATCAAAATAGCTCATGTAAGCTTATGCAAAAGTGCTTATCTTGATAAGCACTTGTGCTATAAACTGCAAATGAGCTGTTTATCCAAACAGGCTCTTAATATGTAACATGTTGGCTTTCGTGATACACTATGGCTTCCAATATTTAGCGTTCTATATCAATGTGAAAAACATGTTCAGTTGGGGATTCAAAACTTGACCTCACTGCTGAAGTCATGGGACTTTGTGGTATTGCTATTGCTGCAAAATCACCATATCATATATTGTGTACGGGGGTCGATTGTGTTTGATAATTTATTTCCATGGTAGTATTTTGAAAGTTATGATGTTTTTTGCCTTTGGTCTGTTGAGTCAATTAGGGTGAAACATGTTGAAATTGTAGCTCAAAGCTAGATTCTTCTACATGGATTGTTGTCTTTATAGGAGAATCCACACGCTTTGATGGTGGCGTTAATTCATGTATTTGGATTATAGATTTTATGAACTTGACAAAGCATTGACCTCGAGTTTTGATGATTTCATCTTCATGTAGTTGCCTCATGTGGATCCTCCAATTTCAAACTTAAAACAACGTTCCTTTGCATCTGTGTTATCCTTTAGTTTCCTTTTAGACCTTTCAGCTGGAACTTTCATGTTCTTCAAACTAGGAGCTTCATAACTCACATTTTCTACCTTGAAACCACGATCCTTTGCACTAGTGTTATCCTCATCCCCAAGTTTCCTTTTGGACTCTTCAACTTGAACTTCCTTGCACCTAAAACTAGGTGCTGCATAACTCACATTTTCTACAGGGCACCCATTTTTCTTAGATTTTGGAACTTTCTTAAGTTGAACCATTGGACATTAGGGAATTTTTTTTATGTCTACTCTCTTATCCATTTGAATTTCTACATTTCATTAATTGCTCATGGAGTTGAGGAGTTCTATCAATGTTCGATGTCTCTTTTCATTATTATGTTCTTAAAAATTCCTGCGAGAAAACTTAACATCACAAATTTCACTGGTACAGTATCTGGTTGTGAACATTGAGCTTGGGCTACAGAAGGAATCGTTGGTTCCGACGTTTGATGTGGTAAGCACTTGTTATCAACATAGTCTCTCGACGTTTGATTTGGTAATTATCTGTCATCAGTAGTTCAATACAGTGTTTCAGTCACTTTCAGCATTTGATGTAGTAAACACTTCTCATCAACACAGTCTTTCGACTTTGGATGTGGTAACTACCGGTTATAAGCATAGTGTTAGAGTGTTTGATATAGTAAGTGCCTGTTATCAACACATTCTTTCGGAATTTGATGTCGTAATTACATGTTATCAGCACAGTGGTAGTTAAACTGGCCAGCACTGTTGGAGTGACTTGGCTTGGCTTGGCTTCAATTTTATAATGCCACCGAGTTTGAGGATTCATTGGGAGTGTTGGAGTGGGGAGGCAAGAAATAAGAAGATCTGGAAAGGTTTTTGGCTAATTTGGCATGCAATGATTTGGTTAATTTGGAAAGCTAGGAAGCTTGAATTCTTATAAAAGGGGTGGAGGACATAGTGGATGATATTAAAGTCTTGTCATGGCGATGAAGCTTGAATTGTTTGAATATACCTGCAGTATTATGAGTGGTGTTGGAATCCAAATGAGTGTCTTATGAGATAAGGTTCAGATGGGTGATTTTGTTTCGGAGCTGTTGTGTTATTCAGGAGGCTGGATTCTGCGGTGTTGTTTTTCATTTTATCCTCGGTCCTGTTTTGGCTACAGGCTTGGTGTTTTTCCTCCCTGTGCGTGTTTAGGTGCCATAGATAGACTTTATATGGTGTGAAGAGTTACACATATATGCGGACTCTTTGTATGCATTGTTTTTCTGTTGCTGCGAGTTTTTCCATATGGGCTCCACACTAATAATATTTGCTGATTAGAAAGAAAAGAGAAAAATTCAAACATGAAGCAATGTGTTAGATATGAAACCATTCATGTCTTTCTCATAATTATAACAAATTAAGTAGAAAATAATATCTATTTTCGTAATCTCTTTCTATCAGACCCCTGTTTTGGAGAAGTATTTTTCTGTCCAAAATGTCAAAAAATGAGAAAAAAGTGGAAACTGAACCTGACGTGAATCGAACACGCAACCTTCTGATCTGGAGTCAGACGCGCTACCATTGCGCCACAGATCCACTGATGATATTTGTTGCTTTGTTACATTATATATACACATATATATCATGGCTATTCGTGATGGTTTCAATTCATTCTGTTAATCATATAAGGATGTGTTTCATATGCCTCAAGCATAGTATGTTGTGTAAAATTTAATTTTTGTTAAAGTAAATTTTATGATCTAACCATATTTTATCATTACAGACCGAAGGTTGAGCCGTCCGAAGTCCCAACCTTGAAATTAAACATGGTTTTCACATTTCAATATTGCAAAACACAAATTCATTGATGGTTTTACTAATTGGACGCCAAGTACTTCTTACTTTGTCTTCACTATGTTTGCATGTCCACATTTATCCATAACCAATCATCAACCACTTGTTATTACCGGATACAATTGTGTCGATCATTATCTATTGAGTTATTGGGTGTTGATAACACTTCTCTCAACGAATTAAGCAAACGAAGTCACTTCTACGTTTCAAATTCAAGCTTATATCACCCGTCGACTTACTGCTAAATTATTTGTCTAACTTTTGATGTCAAATTTTTTTACGGGAAATTGTACACGAGGCCAACTGGCCAAGAGGATGAACAACTCCATCTTCCCAACCTTCTGTTGTCTACAACTGATGAACCCATTACCCACATATATAGAATTGAATGAAAATATAAACTCTCTTAACTTTATTGTAAAGCCTGGTAAAACATGAAGGTGTAACCACCTACTTAATTGTTAGTTCAAGCACAAGAATCCTATGAAAAACTGCATTGATTCTTGGGTTTAGTATAAACAAAAGAACTTGAACTGCACTTTTGATCCTAACATCTAAGCTCAAATGATTAATAAACTTAATGTAAGCTCAAATAGTATATACAATTCTGTCACAGCACACATCACAAATAGTATATATAATTCTGTCACAACTTTAATATTTCTAGATTTTAATTATACACACAAACTCTAAAAAATAAAACAAACTATATAGACAAATTAAATATCATGAAATATATTTAAAATCAGAGAGTACAACCACAACAGAGTAAATAATAACAAATTATAGATAACAAAGCCAAAGACTCGATACACCTGACGAGTTCCCATAACACGTCATCAATCAACCAAAAGTTCCACCGTAACAGAGTCTCTTGAAAGCTCCGGCCACCGCTCCAATACGACAGGTTCAACGCCGGCCACCTGAATACTGACCACGGAAACGAAAGATCTAACTCCGGCCACCGTAACCATCTAGTGCCCATGCTGTGCTGTCAGCTGTGCCGTTCTTTCTTCAAACTCTTCAAACTTTGAATTTTCGAATGGAATGGAATTCCCTTTTCAATTATTGAAGTGGGTAATAGTAATACTAGCTAATATTCCTCTCCTATCCTATTTATATTATTTTTTTTTTCTTGTTTGGCACATCAAAAGTATTCTTTTTTAGATATATACTATTTTTGTGTTTTGTTAAGAGTAATTTTTTTTATAAATAATAAAAAATAAAGAGCAGTATTAAATTGAAACAAAGTTCTCCCAAAATAAATTGATAAATGAGACAAGTGGATGGGATGATGAAGTGGGGTATATCAAAATAAATTGAAACACATGTTCTCCCAAAAATGAACTCACCTGTTATATCAAAATAGATGAACTTAATATTTGAAAATAACATGCATTGATTATATAATACTAGCGAAAAGACGGGTACTCACGTGCCCGTCTTTCCGCTCTTTTTATTGCGCTAACGTTTGAAAATTATGAATCGTTTTTTTTCTATGAAATTTTGATTTTGATTAAAACTGAAAATATAAATGTTTGTTTATTGTTTTCAAGTTATAACAAATCAAACTAACTATGATTATCTATTTATATGATACTAACAATATAACAAAAAAAAATCTAATTTTTTCTTTAATGACACCAACAAAAATATAATCTAGATTCTAGTTTTTTTTAATGACACCAACAACAATCTTTATTGTTTAAAAAAACAACAATCTTTATTATAGGAAAAAAAATTTAAGGGTATAATTGGGATAATGAAAAAGTAAGTATAAATATAGTCGTATAGTTTATTACATTTTCTAAATGATAAAGGAAAAAAAATCAAACATATATATTTATATCATGTTTGTTACATTTTTTTAATATTTAAATTTATTCTTATCTATTTGTTACATGTGTTATTTGTATTGTTAATTGAGGACATTTTTGAAAAGAAAAAGTTAGTCCAAAAGTGCTGAAAGAGATTGTTTCTTGTATAGATAAAGAGATAATATACTTAGTTTTGATATAGTAGCGTTTATTCCAATTATACATTCATTTAAATTATTGTATTTACAATTTTATCTTTTTAAATTTTTTATTTGTCTTTAGTTAAAAAAAATAGTTAAAACTCATTACAATATAAAATAATATCACTGCAATAGCAACATTATAAATGAAGCTTATTTTGACAGAATTTGTCAAAATTACCTGATTGTGGTAAGGACCAAAAAATAATTATAAACAAATTCAGGAAGTATGCATTTTTTATTTGTTTTTGTTTTAAGGGAAGGAAGTATGCATTGTTGTAATCTGTCTAATATTACTTGATCACCAGAAAAATTTGCCTGCTATTATTTAGTATCTATATGGGCAAGAACTTAAATTTAACATTAGTGCATATATGGAGAGCTCTAATGGAATTTGTGTACCTACACACAAGTGTTTGAAATGCCTAATATTTTCGTTTTAATTGCCTGTGCTAACTACTTCGTGCATATTTTGGCTATACCAAATGGCTTTAGGGCTCTCACCCAAGGCTTCCCTCAACTTGTAAGTAACAATCTCAAACAAGATAACAATGTCGTTTAAGCAATGTATTGTGAACATTCATCCATCTAAATAAAACATGAATATCACAACCGGGGCAGGTATAGGTGAGGGAGGAAAATATAAAGATCATAGGGGATTCTTAATTAAAGATGCACCTAAATCATCTTGTCTAGATTAATTAAGGTCTACAAGTATTTAAATAGCAAAACCCACTTGGGTTGACCTAGTGGTATTGGCTTGGGAACTAGGAGTGTGCTCCTCATCGAGGTCTCAGGTTTGATCCTCTCCGGTGTCAATTTAGGTGAGCTAATTTAGCTTCTTCAAAAAAAAAAAAGTATTTAAATAGCAACACTTCCAAACTATTAATGCCATCTTTCCCTTCTTGCACAACGCAGGAGAGGGCCATAAGATTTATAATATAGCAAACAAGTTCAATTTATTTCAAGCTTAAACATGACAACGTCAACCAAAACTCTTATCCTATAACTAGAAAGATGGTTAGTCCTTGATATTGCTTCATACAAAAGTAAAGCTAATCAGGATAATGAAATAAACTTAGCCAAATTGCATTCTATATCACAAAGTAAACTTCAAGAAAAATATCCTAGAGAACAATTCAATAGCCACCACATCCTTTGACATTGAGTCCTTCCCACTTGTAGTTCTATATTAAATTATACATGAACATATAAGATAATTGAAGTAAAGTTTACATAGTTTAAAAGTGGGAACATCATGGAAGCTATCTAATAAGTGAAGGGTGTAAGTTGTAACTTCATTCTAAATAGCCGCAACGGTGGAGAAATAACTCCCTTCTCTAGAAACATTTGCACATTCCGGCGGTCAAAATATATGAGCAATGTCATAAGCAAATCTGTATTTTGTCAAGGAAGCACAGCATAGTAGCAATAATTTAAGTAGAAGATATATATGCAAGAATATTAGTTGTTTTAGGTTTTGTTTAGTAGGATGCTCTGGAGTAACTATTGCTAAGTTGAATGAGCATGGCAATGGCTGCTCAAGAACATCTGGAACTTCCACCAGTGTATTCGTGACATTTCAAAGTTGTTACTAAAACATGAATTTATCTTACCCAGATCCTCACCAACACAAATTTCTTTTCATGTTTATGAATTAAGTTATGAATCAATTATGAAAAAACTAACTCCATTTCTAAAATATTTGATAATGTTCATTAAAATTGAATATGCAATCATACTCCAAGTACTATTGACAAAGAGAAGGATACGTCCAGAACAGCACGAACGACTGCATGAGATGAAAAAAAAAAAAAAGGAAAAGTTATTATGTTGAACACATGCACATTCAAGAGTGAAATATAGGGAGCAAGAGTGAAGTGTATAGGGATCTAAAGATAGTGTTGAACTGGTCAGATAAGATCAGCAAGACAATTACAATACATCTTTTTTTACAAACTTTACGCTTAAAATTTCAATATGATATAAAGGCCTTATCAGATATACTAAAGTAAATTTTGCATTGGATAAACCTACCTTTCCTATTACTCTTTCTCCCTAATTTGCAGAGAAAAGCCCTCCAGTTGGCTTTTCTCTGTGCTATTAATAAACATTTTACTAAGAGGGAGAGAATGGGGAAAATATCTTCACCATAACACTCAAACTAGAAATATCAGAAGTCCATATATTTTAAGGGATGCCAATAATATTCTTAGAATTCGTGGTTGGGCCTAACACAACCCCACAAAACCGGCTAGTGACGTGAGGACTGCCCCCACTTATAAACACCTATTCAGGTCATCTCTCATCCAATGTGAGACTCTAACAAATATGAATAACAAGTTGATTCTTTCTTTTTATTTCCTAAACTGGAAAAAATTATGTATTTGATAATGTTGAATGTACAATACCCGACTCAAGAAATATACACAAATCATCGCAATGAAACAAAGCATTACAGTCAACATTAGAAAATCTCTTTTCGGCCAATAATAGCAAAAGTGATCACACTCTACACTTACTAAGATAGAGACAACAGAAATACATGTTCCGAAGGAGGTCACACAATTGCATGAAAATCATATGTAATTGCTGAATAAATGTATCAACAAGTATAGTTTTGCCAGGCGACTAAGCGTGGGAATCCTTTAATCCTCTTAGGCTCTTATCTCCTTACAGATAAGTAATCATTATCGGGTTATATACTTGGGTTCTAGGTAAGTCTTAGGTCGAGGTCCACAAGGAATTTAATATTCATGGAGGCTTTTCCTTGATTATTTTGTCTTTCTTCCAACACCAGTCTCTCGTAATCTCATCTTAAATTTTCATAATACTAGATGTTTAATATTGGAACTTTAATCTCTCTAGGAGTTTAAAAGATAGAGAATATTTTCAATTGGATTTTCTTCTATCTTTGCTTATTATAATAGACTTATTTTACCTATGAAAAATGATATGGACTCTTGATTATTTTAATAGACTGATTTGTAAGTTGTTCTTTGCCTCTTTTTACCATATCCCAAGTACACACAGAGAAAAAAATTTCTGCCACAGAAGGCCACTGATAATTTCAAAGGTTACTAGTAGATTCACAGCCTTGGACAGAGTAGTACTTAGTATGATTAATACTAAAGAGAATTTTACATATGCATAAGGCCAATAACACTTTGTTTCCAATTATGTATGTCACAAGTATCTTAGAATTAGAAAATACAACACATTTATTTTTACAATGACAAGCAGCTGATTACATGTGGAGTAGGGCATTTAGTGTGTCTGGTGACTACAGTATGTATCCTCTCAATAATTGAAGCATTTTCTTTCGTAAGTTCAAACTTATGACTAGAGCAGAACGCTCAATTTTAACGGAAAACATCTAAGGTACACATGCCTTTTCCTCGTCTCTCTAATTGTTCAGCACTTGTTTTAATAAAATAGAAAATAAAAATTAACAAGGAGAGATCTCATGGGCATGTCCCGACAGTTTGATGCTTTTTTCTGAAACAGTTTTATAGACAAATCTTTGCCAGTGCATCTTTTATGGCATGAAGAACATACAGTTACCTCATTCATGTTGTTCAGGGGATTCCGGTAGTTAATTAATAAGCAAAGAGTTTTGCTAAACATAAAATGTTGATGTGCCTTTATTTGTTTTCCCTGACTTTCTAAATTTTATTTTCTTTGGGGATGATATCCAGTTTCCTATTTGTATGTGTGTCAGTTTCCTATTTGTATGTGTGCCTACCTATCTTATCCAAACTAATTTCTTCTTTCATGAAAAGTAAAGTTTCTAATACACAAATCATGACAAAAGAAAGATGAAGTGAACACAAACAACTTACCATTAGACCACCGAGAAAGCCATCAATTAGCACACGGTTCCAGGAATCAAAGTATGTGTGGATTGAAAATTTTGCTTTGGCTATGAGCCCAACTGAAGTAAATGACATGAGAAGTAAGTAAAAGACAAATCCTTTCAAGCCAGTAAATCCCAAAATACCAGCAACAACTCCGCCAATTATAGATAAAAATGTCCGGCTGCAAAATAAACAAAGAAAATTCAATGGTAAAGTAAACCTTAGACAACTGATACGTCTATCAATTAATAAATAAATATATAATAGGTTGTCACTAGTTTATCAAATAAATTATTATATATGTAATTTTAGGAAGTTAGTAGTTTTTATGTTAACAAGGATGTTGAGAAACTGTCTTCGCACATCGTAAGTTATTAGAAGGTAGTTATTGGTGTATTATATTTAAGGTTGTAAACCGTTTATGCAATAACAAATTCTAAGTCTTTCTCCCCATCTTAGGAGTTCCATCCCTTAATTGGGATAATTGATACTATTAATTTCTATATCTTATCAACAACATTGAACAGGTTTTCTTTTAATCCTCCCAACCCAACTTTTCATCTCCCCAACCCACTAACACACACATCCCTGTTTCCCCTTTCTATAAGACTGTTATATATTCACAATTTAAGTACTTGTGTGACTGTTTCATATACAAGGAAATAGAATCATACAATTCCATAATACTAAAACTACCACCCGCAAACAACTTTGCCTCCCACAATGTTCGATGATCTTGTAAAGAACAACAAAACTTATTCTATGTCCGCTCTATGGTTCACCCGACACACATATAACACTTCCAGCTATATGTGTGTGTGTGTTCATGTCAACATAGTATTAAGAATGTGCAGTCAAACCAAACCTGTAATAGATAGTTTTCATGTTGCTTTGCATATTCTCAGCATTGAAAGTCAGCAACTCATTCACTCCATTGCTTGATTTCTTCTCTGATGAACCTGACCCAGTATGTCCAGCCATAATATTCTGTCGAATTTGATATGTTCCTGTAAACAGAAAGATAATTGAATGACTTTTGCTGAAAGAAAATAAATAATAAATAACAGTGTTGAATTCTAATTTTTCTTATAGGCAAATGTAGTAGTTATTTTGTTACGGGGAGGGGTTAAATGTTAGTAGCAGGGATTGAACCCTGGACCTCCTGCATATAACTCCCAGCATAAAGAAAAATACTAATGTGTTTGTCTGCTTACGCTATGTTGTATATATATGTTTTTGTGTTTTATTGTATTCTTTGTTTAAATTTAATTCGCTTGTCTGTTTCATTAGATCTATGTTATCTGTACTTATCTAAATTTCAGTTTCAATAATCATGTTGTATGTTTTTAAATTGTCTCTTAAATTTGGAAAACAACTCCTATATTAATGGAAAATTTGTACCAAAAAAAGGTCTGACCAAAATTGGTACTTAAAATTTTAAAACTAGATGACCTCAAATATGTACTACACTCTTCTGATCTTTCTGGTGTAGTAGATATATTGTATTTTAGGAAGATGAGATCAAATTTTAGTCCAACGTATTCATGAGAGAGTATTCACAATCGTTATAGGAAATAATTCAAGACGCATTTTCTTTCATAATCTACAGTAGATATAACTAATACAAGTCTCTTTATTTCATCAAAACGCACTACATCACAACACTACTATTGAAGAAAAATCAATATACTGTTGCAATCACTCCTGGTCAGACTCAACAAGCAGACGCTCTTAGCTACTTCAAAAGTGCTACGAAAATATGGGGATCGTCTGCATAGCAAGAAAGACTTGTTGAGGGGATGACCTAGTACATATATACTATTGGGGTCACCCTGAATCTTCAATTTGTTACTTCGTTCTAATGTGATAAATGAGTCATACTTTAGTTCAAATTCAAAAAAATGCTCTGACACTACATGAAGTGAGCAAAAAAATGCTCATACTTTAGTACATATATACTATTAGGGTGTGATGGGTAGATGTCATACTTAATTGCAAGGAAGTGAGCATAAATATCAAAGGGTAAATTTTAATTAAAAGATGTAAATGACGGATACAAGAGCAGTATTTATAGAAAAACACACTACGGGCCTGTTTGGATTGGTTAAAAGATGTAAATGAAGTATAAATGAGCAATATTTATAGGAAAACAAACTAAGGGCCTATTTGGATTGACTTATTTGATCTAATCTACTGGCATAAGCACTTATGAGTTTGGTTTAGAGAACTCATGGAAGCAGCTCATGGCATAAGCACTTCTAAATCAAATTCTAAAAAATGCTCATGGCACAAGAACAGTATTTATACTTCTAAAAAAAGTATTTATAGGATAACAAACTAAGGGCATGTTTGAATTGACTTATTTGAGTTAATCTACTGGCATAAGCCCTCGTGAATTTGTTTGAGAGAGTTTATAGAAAGAATTCATGACATGTCCATAAGTTTTTTCAGTTTATTTCCATAAGCTCTTCCTCACAGCTTAATTTTCAGTTTATAAAAAAGTATTTTGACTTTATTTAGGACCCGTTTAGATTGGCTTATTTTTTAGCATATGAAAAATAGCTTATACAAATAAAAAAGCTTTTATGTTAATTCATAAGTTCTCACTAACGAAAATTGTATCTTCACAAGTTGTTTTTCCATAAACTATCTTGACAAGCTTGTAAATAATACATAAAAGCTTATTTATTTGTATAAGCCATTTTGCACAAGCTCAAAAATAAGCCAATCCAAACGGGCTCTTAATCTTTTGTTATAGAAATAGTTTATACAAAAACATTTACATGATAAGCCCTAATGCTATAAGCACTTAATTAAACATTGTATCCAGACAAGACATCACACTATTCCCTAACAAACCCACTACTTAAGCTAAAACTAACTAACCAGCTATGGAGCACGGATACAAACATGGACACCGACATACTGACACCGATAATTATTTAAGAAAATCTCATAATTCAATGTAATTATATTTGTTGGTGTCATGTCAGACACCGACGCGTGTACGACACCGGACACGCCTAATCCGAGAAGTGTCCGTGCATCATAGCTAACGCATCATAGCTAACCAGTACTTAAGAGTTAAAAATCTAAATAAGGGGTTTTCAATCTCAATCAATCAAACAAAACAACAAAACCCATTAATCCACAGCTTAGCAGGGAGCAAAACTTTGGGTCAGACAAATAATCAAACACTTAACGATCCATTTGGAAAACAAACGAAATCAAATTAAAAAGTGTAACTACAACTATGAAGCAAATTTCAATGGTAATTACGAGAACCATTGTAATAATTAAGTGGATTAAATACCTAACAATTGAGCTGAATCTCGAACAAAGATGGATCGCGATGAAAGAAACGATGGTGTTTTGTTGTTGCTGCGATGAATCTCACAGTACGAAGGAGACTGAAGCGAGACGGAGATTTCTGAAGTTTAATTAAACGTTTTATAATCTTTTCTTTTTCTTCTTTTTCCTTGATGAAATAATAATATTCGGGCTAACCTTTTTTCCTAACAAAAAATGGAAAATTGCTCTTTGGGTCCCTTCAATTGCTTACAGCCCCCCAAATTGTGTTCAATTGGCCGGGTGAATTTGTCTTGGACATTATGTATAAGATTTCTCCTCTTCTTCCAACACTTTTTTGCTCGCGCTCAACTGATTTGTCAAAAATACCCCTGCGTTAGTTAAGTTATGTTGCGCGAGTTAACTCACGCAAGTTGGCCGGTGGTTAGAGCTCAAGAACACACTTTTTTTTGGACAATGGTCAATGCATTTTAATGGTTTTTACACTTTTTTTTTTCTCCGGTTTTTTCACGTTTTTTGACCTCATTAAGTGCTATGTTATCTTAAACCACTTATAAATACCCCTCCAAACTTCTCCATTTCCTCTCACATTCTCACTCTCCTCCTCACTCTCTCCCCCAATGAATCTCCTTCTTTTCCTTCTTTTTTTCCGTCTTTATTTTTGGTGTAAAAAGAGAAGGAGGCCAATTATGGGCATAAAAAGACGAGTAGTGAGCAGCTTTCTTGGGGAAAAAAAGAACCAGATTCGGTAAAACTAAATGTGCAAATTTAGCTTTACCCCATTAAAGTTGGTTTTCTTGTGGATTATATTTAGTTTTACCACATGAAGGTTGGTTTTCTTCTTTATTTTTAGTTTTTTTTCCGCAGATTTTTTTTTTTTGGTCTTAGATGAACTGGTAATCCACTCAAATTAAACTCACATAAAACTGTGAGGTCCTAGGTTCGAACCCGGGTCACGACGTCCGGCCTCGCAATTTCGGCATTTACTAGTTGAGCTAGGACTTTTAGACTCCGCAGATTTAGTTTTACCCCATTGTAAATGTAATAAGAATTTTATGATTGTGTATTGACTTTTTCCAGTAACACCCCAAAAATATCAAGTTACACCCAAATTTAATTAAAATATATTCATAATACCAAAATTACCCTTACTAATTTCCTTCCCACTCATGATTGATACGTGATTTTAATTCACGTTGGGTATATTAAATATATGTGATCTTAATTCACGTGATTAAAACACAAACCTCATAATCCACCTGATACATGATTCCTTTGCTGTCTGCATCTACACCGTCTTCACACAACGATGGATGATGATTTCCACCAACCAACAATATGAACCATCATGGACGATGCAATTGGGAACTATCAGTGTGAAACCCTCTCAAATACAAACACCAAACATATAAGTTTTTCTTATTTATTTTTCCCATTGTTGATTTTGTTTTTGTTTAAAGTCAATCAAAGCAAGCACCAAAGCATGTTTCGTCTAATTAAATCTCTCTTATTTGCAATTGAAAAGCACTATTCCCTTTATTTTGTTTATTTCACAAACTTTTGATTTTCTATTTTTTTTCTTATGTCCGAACAATTGAGAAGCTAGAATTGCAACCAAATCCATCAAATAAAAAAAAAAATCTAAAGTTTGAAAACTAGAATTTGTGCTACAACTGATTCATTGAAATGTTCTTCAGAAATAGAAGCGACGTGGAGATGAAAAGAGGACAAGAGGAAGAGAACGTGAAAAGGGTTTATGTGGACAAGAGTTTGATTTTGAAAATTTAATTTTACAATAAGGGTATTTTGGCCAGTTTGGGGTGTAACTAGATCATTATGGGGTGTTACTAGAAAAACTCTTGCGTGTTGAATTAATAAATTCGAATAAAGTAAATAAATGAATTAGAATAAATTCAGCGTGAATTCGAATAAAAATTGCGTATTGAATAAATTCGAATAAAGTTACGTATTAAAAAAATCGAAAAAATGCCTAATTAAACTCAGCGTGAATTCGAATAAAGTTGCATATTGAATAAATTCGAATAAAAGTTACATTACATTACATAAACAACATGTATTTCAACTATATATGTTATCACATCAAATTCCTTCATATAAGACGAGTCATCACATAAAGAATGAGGTGCATTCCATGACACTCATCTTATATGAAAGAATTCGATATCATAACTTATATAGCTGATTCTCAATAATACATGTTCCTGAAAATGTCCTATCATTACATTACATTACGATCGGGTTGCACCTTCAAACTACAACAATTGTCTTACCTTTGAAATGGTAAATTCAAACTCGCTAAACACCAAGACTCAAGCATTCACCCGAAAGTTTTATTATTCCATTCAAAAGATTAAATTCTTGTTAGGTTTGGTTTAAATGATGATTCAAGTGTCAAAAGAATGAGGTGCATTCCTTGACACTTCAATACCTTCATCTAAACCAGCCTAACATGAATTTAATCTTTTGAATGGAACAATAAAACTGCCAGGTGAATGTTTGGGAACTAGCGCTTAGCAAGTTTGAATTTTCATTTCAGGGTGAGACAATTGTTGTAGTTGGAAGGTGCATTTCCTACCTAATCACGATCTTCTGGTGGAAAATGCAAATTATACATAAACCCTAAAACTCATAACTACAACATTAACATGCAGACATGTAAACAATTAAGCAATATAAGTCATTTACATGTAACATTGTATCATTTCTTGCAAAAAAAAAACAAATTTAAACAAACCCTAATCTAAAAAAATTCTCTAAAACTCAAAACTACAACATAAACATGCAAACATCTAAACATTTAAGCAACACAAGTCATTTTCATGTAAACATTGTATGATTTCTTGCCAAAAAAACCAAAATTTAAACAAACCCTAAATCTAAAAAAAATTCTAATTTAAGAGAAAAAATCTAACATATAAACATAAAAGGTTAATGATGTTTGATATGAAAACTTACTTGTTATTGGAGTTATGTTTGATTTGAATTTGAAAAAATTTTGGATTTGGGTGATTTGAGAGAGATTTTTGAGATTTTTTTTTGAGATTTTAGATGAGAAATGAGGAAATGCGGTGTTATGTCTTCCTTAAAACAACACGTAGCGTGAGTTAAATAGTGCAACATTTAACACTTGCGTTACTTAACTAACACATGAGTATTTTCGGCAAATCAGCTGGGCGCGAGCAAAAAGTGTTGGGAGAAGAGCAGAAATCTTTGTATTCAAAATGTGTTCAAAATGCTCCATAACAAAATAATATGATAAAACATCAAAATAAAATCATTTTGATGAACCAACAATCTGTGTTCATTAACAAAATATCAAAATCATTATGATAAATAACAAAAATCGTTAAACCGTACATGTGCTATGCCGAAACATTAAAATAACAATTTACAATGTCACATCAAAACATGAAAAATGGTACCATAAATGTTGAGTTGGTCGCTATGAATATCGTAAATGTCACATAAAAACATCAAAACATGAAATGATTTTTTTTTTAGTTTCCCCCCTATTATAACCTTATTTTAATCCACTGATAAATTTATATATTTTTCATACACTTTCTATTTTCAATTGTCAATAAATTTGATATCTCATCTTTTCTCTCATAACAAACAACTATGATACACTCTCCTTTTCTCCAATAAATTTATATTTTGTTCGCACCCACCCCACCTCTTCAATAAAGATAATAAACCCTCTATTTTTTTAATTTTTTTTTTTATCTTTTTTAACATCCATGAAGTATTTTCTTTTTTCCATCAATTTTTTTTTCTATGTTTCACTTGAAATTCTTAACTATGTTATTGATCTTATTTGTTGAATTCAAATCTTCATGAAATCATTATTATAGGTAATAAAATTTTGTTTCATAGAAGTTTAAATTTGCACATAATGAAAAAGAAATTTTGTTTCAAAAAAAGAAACTTGAATTTTTCAAATACATGACATTAATTATTTTTATTGACAACTAGCGAGAAGGCATGCACTAATGTGACCGCCTATCCTTATTTTTCATTGTACTTCGTTGTATTTTTTATTTTAATGTATAATCTTTTTTATTAATAATTCATTTGTTTATGCTTTATAATGTATGTGATATCTAAATTTAATTAAATTTTATAAAAAAATATTATGAGCAAATTTGTAACAGAAAAATGTTCAAGAATATAGTTTTCAAATTCCCAATAATTGTGGTGTATATTTAAATTAAAATATAATTTTGTCACAAAGGATAAATTCATCTCGAAAAGGTTATGACATTAGTTAGTTGGTAATTGACTTTTGAGTTGTCATTTAATTATGGTATAGATTATTATTATTATTATTATTATTATTATTATTATTATTATTATTATTATTATTATTATTGCTGCTGCTAACGTCCAAACTCCGCTTCTTTCATGTTTTGCTCAGGGACTTCTTGACTGCACTCTTAAACTATCAAAATGAGAATTATTTTCTACCCCCCGTATAAAAAAAGAGGCATATGCCCCTCCTTTAAAAAAATGATAGAAATGCTCCATTACCATCAATTGGAATGAAGAACATCATTTTTTAAATAATTTTATTCATTGTTCGCCAATTGGAATGGTGAACATCATTTTTTAAATAATTTTTTCCCATGTTTAACATTAAGACTGACGAACAAAACTTTTTAACTCGGTTAAACGATCTAAAAAGTCTTACCTCGTTTTTGAATAAATGTGACCAAAGAATGATACTTTGTTAAATTGGTTCAACGTTTAACCGATTTAACATATCGACCTCACCGTTTGATCATACCTTGGGGGCTTCATTGTTACAAACATGAGGTAGGACTATTTAGACCGGTCAATCGTTTAGCAGATTTAAAAAGTGATGTTCAGAGTGAACATGAACAAAATCATTAAAAAAAGTGATGCTCGTCATTCCAATTGGCGTACAAGGGGAATTTCCATAATTTTTTCAAGGAGGAGCATATACATTATTATTTTATATAGGGGTAAAAAAAATTTCAAAACAATAGTTAATTAGAAACAAAAATCAAGCATCAAACGACACTTAAAAAGAAAACATAGATGAGATTAAGATTGCAAGCTAATTTGGTGGTATTAATTTAGGGCAAATGAGGTTCAATTGGTGAGTCATCTACATCAACAAAGTATATAAAATAAAAAGGTAGATTAGGAAAGAAACCCAAACAACTCCAAACCTCCTTAAACACCCGACCCACACGGATTTGAGACCCAAAACCCAGATCTTGAACCATAACAATTTAAGATATAGACAAACAAACGTGAAATATGTCTTAGAGAGACACCAAAGAATAAATGATGGTGGAAGGATTTTGATAGCTACTTAAACGGTGTGATGGTGTTGTCGTGATGTAGGGAGGCACGATCACACCACCAGTCACCGACAGTTACATTAGAAAGGTTTAAATTCAGACGAAAGGGAGAGGAGGGTGGCGGAGGTTGTGTTTTATATAGAATGAAAAGCTTATTATTTGAGAGAGAATAGTTAATTCGATGGTATTTTGCTTTAAGACAAAACAAAAAACTTCAATTTGAGATTCAAAACTATCACTACACCATTTTTCGCTTTAGGCAACAACGCAAAACGTGGCTTTCCCTAAAACCGTTGCCTAAACGTTTAAGCGACGGTTTAACTGCTGTGGTTTATACGGCCGTTGCCTCTACATTTAACCACGGGTTTTTTTTCACTTTTCGCCACAAAATTTCAAATCGTCGCTTCTATTGTGTAAAGATGCCACGGTTTCGCTTGGCAGTTTAGACCACGGTTTTCTTATTAACTACTAGGGCTGAAAATGAGCCGAGTCGAGTTGAACTCGTCTGAACTCAACTCGACTCGATAAGAATTGGTTCAGCTCGAAACTCGGCTCGAGTTCGACACGAACTCTTTTTTTAGCTCGGGTTCGGTCCTTTAAAGTTCACGAACAATTTGGTTTGCCTCGTTAGGTTCAGTTCGTTTGCTCTACTCATATAAAGTCCAATTTTGTTTGTCAAAAAAAGAGTCATACTTAGCATTTAACAAATTTTTGAAGTTTAACAAAGTTTAGCAACAATAGTATGAATAAGAATATGTCAATAAATACTTGTTATAATTGATGTAAGTTAAATAAAAATGGGAAAAACTATGATTTTTTCTATGTTAAGCACTGCCATTAGAATCCAAGAATCTCCAAACAAACCCACATATATTTTACTCTAAATCACTCAACAATCATATAGGAACACCACAAGAAGAGAGACAAACTAAGAAAAGTAAAGTAAACATACACAA
>Ga0315914_1001643_pt1 | contig 33795 bp, 25 predicted proteins | sample MpolenodulesMG_FD_203920 | JGI IMG/M metagenome (GOLD analysis project Ga0315914, IMG submission 203920) | Medicago polymorpha root nodule microbial communities from Los Angeles, California, United States - elongated nodules | ecosystem: Host-associated > Plants > Roots > Nodule | place: USA...
CGGTCAGGCTGTTGGTGACGGCTGGGTCGTGTTGAAGGGTGACGGTCTGCCCGTCACAGGGTGTGACGGCCGTCACCCTGAAGCTGGATTCTTCGGGACTTGTTCCTTTCTTCGTTTTCTCGCCGAATTTCGTTGTTTCTGCGCATGGAGGCCTCTATTGCTGTGTACCTGAAACATAGCCATACAACCCAGCATAACATAGGCAAAACAAGAGAATCTAGGCCTAAACTACACACAAAACGAGCTGAAATAATGTTGTGTTTTACATGTTATCACCTATGCATATTCTTCACTACAAATTAAAGACTCTGAAGCCAAAGTTGAAAATCCAAAGCTGTAGCCTCCAAGTCCTCAAGAAGCATTGTCCTTAATAAATGATTATTGATTAAATTTTGGAAGCTTCAGTTGCCCTTTTTCCTTGCTGGTAATTTTGGAAATATATGTCAACATAATTTTTTATTGGTCTGTATATCTTAGGCCTTGACTCGTTCGCTAATTTGTCAACTGGTTTAATCTCTTTCTCTGAATCTGGGACACAGAACATAGCTACTGTGAACCTTTCCTTTTCTACATTTATCACTGCTATGTGTATTGAACTCTTCCATTGCTCATTATCTGTGTGTATCACATTCAAGTTCATCAGACTGTGTCAATCCAATCAGTTATATATTTCATGGACAGGTCCATGTCTATTTTCTTTCCATCCCAATGAATCACTTCAAATGTCTATTTTCTTCTTGTTAAGAAATACAACTAACAAATTTTAGGAAATGAAAATAGAATGAAACATGCTCAATATTTTGAAGGATTGAACTACGAAATACAAGAAACAATTTGAGCTGTATATTTTCACACTAACTCATGTGAAATCTATCAAAGGTGGAAATTACAAATTTTTGTTTCTTTAAAGTAGTACACGTTATGTTCTTGATATTCGTATGCCATTGTATTGCCTTCGTAATATATAGCATTTCTCAATTATAAAATATTTTCATAAAATAAATGGACCTTATATTCTAGAACAAGTCATGAAGTAAAACCAAAAAGTTTAAACCAAAGATAAAGAACTGAGGTAGTTGTTATTATTACCAACCTCTATTTGATCACCAACATTAATCACTAGAGCATCAGGGACTATTGGAACTTTAAACTACTTATCATCTTTGAGGACTTGGAGGCCTTCTACCTCTTTATCTTGCAGCAAAAAAGTTATAGATGATCCATCAGTATGTGGTTTCAGGCCTAGAACATGATCAGGCATAGGACATGGAGGATAGTAATTGATTCTCATAAACATAGAAGAGCTCTCTCCACATTCATTAAAGAAGCAGTCTTCTTCCAAGGTCAGTGACTTTACCATGGCCCTTAAAATTACTTCGTATAATTGCCTTAAACTTTTTGTATATTGTAGGACAATACTCCTGCATTAAGAAATCCAATCACATGAAAGATATTGTTCATGTACAAATTAATAGAGCAGAAATACTTGTGCCGCTGTTATGGTTTACAACTTCTTTCAGATGTCTATGGAGTTCAGACCTAGAATCAACATGGGAAATTGGTTGTTCCTTGTCCAAGAATAATAACACTAGGTTTGTTTGGATGGACTTATTTGAACTTATCTATTAACGTAAACATTTGCGAAACTTTTTGGGAGAATTTATAGAAACAACTTATGACATGTCTATAAGTTCTCTAGGATAGCTTATGAAAACAACTTGTAGTTTATATGAAAATTGTTTGACACTATTTTATCTTATATTATTGAAATAGTGTATAAGCGCTTGTATGATAAGTGTTTGTGATACAAGCACTTAATTAAGGCGTTTATCAAAATATTAGTGTTTCAAAATTATAAATAGTTCATGCTTATAGCCTTACAGTATGTGAATATCCAAGACAGCAAAATCTTTTGGTTGAGCTATTAGAGTATTAGTTACTTCATGTCATGTAAAAGATTATTATGAATTTCTCTGATATTAATGGCGATAAAAAAATGTATACCTAAAATCATTGGGTTTCTCAGGCCAAACTTTGAAATTTCTCTGATCTTCTGGCTGTACCTTGAGATAAACTCTGTCATTCCAATCAAGCCGTTGATTTTCTGTAAATATTACATCATTTCCATATCCTTTGTGACTGTTTTGTTCCCTTGCATATTTTTGCTTTTCTTCCTTTGGAAGTTCAAAGATTTGCTTTGAAACTTCCCTCACTTTGTCTAGAATAGAAGCAAGCTTGTCATACCATGGTTTATTGCCTAGATAGCTTATTGCAATCACAGTGACCACTAAATGGCCGATAAAGTCATAATACATAATACACTACCAAGATTCAACAATATCTATTCTCAGCGAAAAAATCATAAAAAGTGCACATTGATTTTGTAGTGCCTGAGAAGCGACGTGCCCGATTAATTTATCATAAAAAGGTTTTTTATTTTTGGAAAAAAAATTACATAAAAGAAAATAACAAATCAAATCTAAAGTAGCAGCCACAACACACATTTTATTTGGTTTTCTTTCTCTTCCATTGCACGAAATTCCGAGAAGTATTTGATTAAATTTTGAAAGCATCAATTGGCCTTATCCCTTGGATGGAATACTGGAAATACAACCCACCATAGTCTTTCACCGGTTTGTATAGCATTGGCCTCGACTCGTTCACTAGTTTGTCAACTGGTTTGATCTCTTTCTCTGAATCTGGGCGACAGAACATAACTACTGTGAGCCTTTCCTTTTCTGAATCTACCACTACTCTGTGTAATGGACTCTGGAAAATTCCATTGCTCATTATCTGTGTATTACATTCAATTTCAACAGGCTGTGTCAATCCTATCAGTTATATATAAGGGACATATCAAGTGAGAATTCCCTTTTTATTTGAGAATAGTAAGAATAAATCCCAATCATGTTAACAAGTGTTATACATATATTGTTTAAAAAATGCATAATAAGAAATTTTATCTTAAAAATACAATTCGAGCTATTGTCGAAGTAATATTCTCAAAGTAGTTATTAATGCATAATAAGATAACTGCAGAAGAATTATTGGCCTATGCGAATACCACTACAAAGTGCAAATAACAATCTCTGAAAACTCAACCATTTCTTAGATTTCTAAAATGAAACTCGAAGCAAACGAGAAAAAAAAATCGTTAGATATAGTCAGAGTTTGTTAAAGATTGTTACGAGTTGGTTATTATTACACTCTTATTTTAGTTAAGATACGTTGGTTAACAATATTTTGAGTAGTTATTTTACCACACTAAAGAGAATTTTAACAACCAAAGTTATATTACCTACCTCCATTTGATCACCAACATTAATCAGGAGAGCATCAGGGACTATTGGAACTTTGAACCAACGATTATCTTTGAGGACTTGCAGGCCTTCTACCTCTTTATCTTGCAGCACAACAGTTATAGATGATCCATCAGTATGTGGATTCAGGCCTAGAACATGATCAGGCATAGGACATGGAGGATAGTAATTGATTCTCATAAACACTGCAGCTCTCGCTCCACATTCCTTTAGGAAACAGTCCTCTTCCAAGTTCACTAACTTCGACATGGCCCTTAAAATTACTTCATATAGCTGCCATACACATTCGGTATACTGTTGTGTAGTATTCCTGCATTCACAAATCCACTCAAATGACATATATTGTTCAGTTACATATTATGTGTCACAGTTATGGATTACAATATTCTTTCAAATATCTTTTGAGTTAGAAATCAGAGTAAGAAAATGGTAAAAATAAAAAACAAAAACTTGTATATTTACGAGGAGTGATAATAATAAAGATATGGTACATATGTAGAGACTAGAAACTGAACATGTATTCAAACCTAAACAATTTATGCTTACCGTATAAGAAATATCCTAGATAGCAAAACGTGTAGCTATTAAAGTATTACTTACTTCATGTCATGTAAAAGAACTTATTAGCTAAAAGAATTTATACCTAAAATCATTGAGTTTTTGTGGCCAACGTTTTAAATTCCTTTCATCTTCAGGATGTACCTTCAGATATACTCTATCAGACCAATCACTCCTTTTAATATCTGAATAATTATCATTTCCATATCCTTCAACATCAGCAGGGCCTGGCCCCCTAGCACATTTTTTCTTTTCTTCCTTTGGAAGTTCAAAGAATTGCTTTGAAACTTCCCTCACTTTGTCAAGAAACAAGCTTGTCATACCATGGTTTATTACCTGAGTCACAACAAAACAATTGAGAATGTTTTTGGAGCTTAGCCACCACTATGTACCAGAAAAATTAATTCGTATTATTTTCTCTTCAATTTTGTCCTTCAAATATATACAAATAATCAGTATTTAGAAGTATATAAAATTCATCAGTTTCATCCGTATATAAAAATCCGTCTTATTAATCGATGACATCTTAATAGCAATAACTAAAGTGACAAATTATAGATATTAAATTGAAAAGAAAGTAATATTTTAGAAACTAAATTGATGGATGGTTTTTCTTTAGGATTTACATTTCTACTTGGTGATTTAATCATCATATAGAACTATAGAATATCCAAAGCAGTATTATATTGTTCTGTAAAATTGAGTTTCTCTCCATTGACGGAGGCCTCAGTCCACTTCTGTGATGCTTGATGTATGCAGAAGCAAAATCCTAAACAACCAAGGAAAAGCGTCTGGAATGAATAGATACTAATATGAAAGTAGTCTCAAGTAACAACAATCCTAAAACTAGTCTAATAACCAAGTGTATAAACACAAAACCACATGCAAAAGAAAAGTAGAGAAGAGAAACAAACTCACTAAGAACTGTTTACTCAGTTCAGTCTAACAATGACTTACTCTAGGGGAGAGAGATCTCTCCACTTCACTATGATAAGAGTGTTACAAAGAGATTATAAGAAATTAGCTTACAAGCTCCTAAAGAACCAACCAAAATTTCTACCATTTTTCAAGTCACTCGTAAATTAATATTTTTCTTCAAAGTTAATTTAATATATTAATTTCTAAAAAATAATATTTTTTCTATATATTTGGCCCCCTCGTAAATTTATTGTTGGCATCGCCGCTGACTATGATAAGAGTGTTACAAAGAGGTTACAAAAAACTAGCTTACAAGCTCCCAAAGAACCAACTATAATGTTTACCCCTTTTTCAAGTAACTCGAACCCAAAATTAATCATAAGAGAAAACACTAACAGAAGTTTTTTTTTATCCTTCCTCTAATGAGATCTCACTACCAATGTGTTTACAAATGTTTCCTCACCCAAGAGAACCTCTCGCCAAAGATCCTCAACCCTAAAGTTACCTCATTTGATTTCCCAAGTTTCTCTCTCTTGAAGTTCTCGCTAAAGAATGAAGCCTTATATATAACACAGTTTCCGAGATATCGTGCTATGATGTACTCCCATCCAGCAATCGTGCAACGATTCCTTCCTGTCGTGCCACAATATTTCCAATGGCTCACTCCAAACTTCGCAACACAAATTGTGCCACAATCCCAAACCAATGTGCCACGATTTCCCTAAAAAATTTCAACATCCATTAAGACAAATTTCAACAAATTTGGATCCTCTTTATGGTGTGGGCTAGCATAGAGGGATTTGAAGTGTTCAGTACATATCCAATGACAACTCGTCCTAATTTGCTTACTGGTGTCCCCAAGTGACAACTGGTTAGGTATCGGTTCAAGGGCCAAAGACCCTAAACCTTCAGTTATGTACGCTCACTTTCTACCCTAGATACCTCTCACCCACGGTGCTTACTGACTTGACCATCGAAGTATTTGCCGGTACACCACCCCCTTTGAAGAAGAAGAGAGTTAATGATCGAATGTCCTCCACCTCAAAGACACCTCGTCATTCAGAGCATAACTGAAATAACTGCGGGGAACACTTGATATTATCAACTAAAGTAACACTAATGATGTTAGCTCAGATGATAAATAACTGCGGGAACACTTGATATTATTTATTTTTTTGCCTAATTTTGTTTAATTTATGAAATTTTAAAGTGATGCCTGAATGTTGGATTGTTGAGGAATACATACATAACTGAAACAAAAGTACTTATTTGAAAAATGTAAGCAGCATGTATAAATAAATAATGAAAATGAGACCATAAAGAAACCACAAGAATGGAGTGCAGATTGAAGTTTATGAAGCTCCTGCTGTGCTGTAGATGGAGAAGTGAGTTTGCCAATGTCAATAACTGGAACATGAAGATCTGATTCTGAAAAAGGAAGAGCATCACGAAATCCAGCACCACCTTCATCATAGATATACTTATTTAGTGGCAGATTTTCAGAATCTAATGCCAGTTCTTGCACTGATTTACTACCCATTATTTCTACCTCTGCTGAACCCACCAACTCTTCCTTTTTTCTGATACTGGTGAAGTTATCTTTATCTTTTATCTTTCCTATTTTTTGAGTACAACAAATATTTCAAGTTTTACATGTGCTGTGTACTTATTATACTCTTACTTGTTAGGTAACTGGGTCCTAGAATCAGTACAACCATCATTAAGAAAGTTGTTGCTGTATGTGAATCCGCATGTTACTTCGGTCGGCTGACAGTTTTGTTCTTTTCAAGTGCATGCGTATACCTAAGCAATGACACTTATGATGTTTTTAGATTCACAACTAAATTGAAAGCTTATTCTCTAAGTTCTTTTCCTGTAAGAATAGCTTTTGATTTTCTGATAATTTTACATCATTTTCAGTACTTTTGGTTCCCTTGCACATTTTTGCTTTTCTTCCTTCAGATATACCAAGTTAATTGTTTAAAAAAAGTAAAAGAGCAACGCATATACATAATGCACTACCAAGATTCAACAATATATATCCTCTGCGATTAAAATCATAGAAAGTTCCAGCACAGCGATTTTGTGGTGCTTCAGAAGCAATGTGCCTAATTAATTTAACAAAAGCAATAGGAATTATTATGACCTCTCTGTAGTATATGCAGCAACAGAGGCAAAGCTGGCCTTGCCATGTTCAAAATTTAAATTTGAGAAAGAAATATTACTAATTTATTTGTCACAATAGATAAAAAATAAAACAATGGAAATTATATATTAGGTATTATGCTAAGTTTGGCTCTTATGATCCTCCACATCTTCATGTCACCTCCATGTACTTTTCAATATCATAAAACTCAAGTTTACATACTACTGCAATTATGAGTCACCTTAAAACTAATATTTTACAAATTAACATTTATTTTATGTAGCTACAGCTTTGGATTTTCACTACACATTTTATTTCCTTTCCATTCTCTTTCAACTCACAAAAGTTCCAAGAAGCCTTGTACTTAATAAATGATTAAATTTTAGAAGCTTCAATTGCCCTTTTTCCTTGCTGGTAATACTGGAAATATATCTCAACATAATTTTTTATTGGTCTGTATAACTTAGGCCTTGACTCGTTCACTAATTTGTCAACCGGTTTAATCTCTTTCTCTGAATCTGGGACACAGAACATAGCTACTGTGAACCTTTCCTTCTCTGCATTTATAACTGCTCTGTGTATTGGACTCTTGAAAATTCCATTGCTCATTATCTGTGTATCACATTCGAGTTCATCATATATCATAGATATAAGCTTTGGTGTAACAAGAAAGAAAAATGCTCAATATTTTGAAGGATTGAGGAACGAGATATAAGAAACAATTTGAGCTGTAGATTTTCACACTAACATACGATACCTATCAAAGGTGGAAATTACAAATTTTTGTTTCTTTAAAGTAGTACAGTACTACACGTTATCTCCTTGATATTCGTATGTTGTTGCATTACCTTCGTAATATATAACATTTCTCAAATATAAAATATTTTCATAAAATAAACCGACCTTAGATTCTAAAACAAGTCATGAAGTAAAAACAAGAATTTTAAACAACCAAAGATAAAGAACTGAGGTAGTTGTTATTATTACCAACCTCTATTTGATCACCAACATTAATCACTAGAGCATCAGGGACTATTGGAACTTTAAACCACTTATTATCTTTGAGGACATGGAGGCCTTCTACCTCTTTATCTTGCAGCACAAAAGTTATAGATGATCCATCAGTATGTGGTTTAAGGCCTAGAACATGATCAGGCATAGGACATGGAGGGTAGTAATTGAATCTCAAAAACATAGAAGCTCTCTCTCCACATTCATTTAAGAAGCAGTCTTCTTCCAAGGTCAGTGACTTCGCCATGGCCCTTAAAATTACTTCGTATAATTGCCTTAAACTTTCGGTATATTGTAGTACAATACTCCTGCATTGGATAGTCAAATGATATGAAAGATATTGTTCATATACAAATTAACAGATCAGAAATACTTGTGCCACTGTTATGGTTTACAAGTTCTTTCAGATATGTATGGAGTTCAGACCTAGAATCAACATGGGAAATTGGTTGTTCCTTGTCCAAGAATAATAACACTAGGTTTGTTTGGGTGGACTTATTTGAACTTATCTACTAACGTAAACATTTGCGAAACTTTTTGGGAGAATTTATAGAAACAACTTATGACATGTCTATAAGCTCTCTAGGATAGCTTATGAAAACAACTTGTAGTTTATATGAAAATTGTTTGACTTTATTTTATCTTATATTATTGAAATAGCGTATAAGCGCTTGTATGATAAGTGTTCGATACAAGCACTTAATTAAAGTGTTTATCAAAATAGTAGTGTGTTTCAAAATTCTCATGCTTACAGCCTTACAGTATGTGAATATCCAAGACAGCAAAATCTTTTGGTTGAGCTATTAGAGTATTAGTTACTTACTTCATGTCTTGTAAAAGAGTACTACGAATTTCTCTGATCTTAATGGCGATAAAAATGTATACCTAAAATCATCGGGCTTTTGAGGCCAAACTTTGAAATTTCTCTGATCTTCAGGCTGTACCTTGAGATAAACTCTGTCAGTCCAATCAAGCCGTTGATTTTCTGTAAATATTACATCATTTCCATATCCTTCATGACCGTTTGGTTCCCTTGCATATTTTTGCTTTTCTTCCTTTGGAAGATCAAAGAATTGCTTTGAAACTTCCCTCACATTGTCAAGAAACAAGCTTGTCATACCATGGTTTATTGCCTGAATCACACAAAATAGTTGAGAATATTTGAATATTATTGGAGCTCAGCCCCCAATATGTACCAGAAAATTGAATTGAGAATATCATTTTGGGTTTGTGAAAATGCCTCATTTAACATTTACATTTCTACTTGGTGATTTGATCATTACAGAAGTACAACCTAAAGTATCCAAAGTACAGATTATGCTGTTATCTCTAGTTTGAATCAATGGATCATAATAAGAGAGATGAAATATACAAAGTAAACATTGTATTGTTCTCTAAAATTGAGTTTCTCTCTTGATTAGATTCTAATAATTAATAAGCTCTAGCTTACCTCTACTATTTATCATCAAACAACTATCTCAAAAGTTTAAACTGCTGGGTATGAACAACAATATCTTTTCTTTATTAAAGTGACATTGATGACTATTTTACGACTCTCTTTGATAAAGAATTTGAACTGCGTCTCTTCGGGCATGTTTGAACATGTGGTATTGTAGGATGGAATGAAGTAGAATGATATAACATCAATTTTTAGAAAAAATAACTAGCCTATTTCATTACATCCTATTCAAAAAATCCACATGTTTGGATAGGATAATTATCGTTGTTAAAAGAAAAGGCAATGATGCCTTTTTATATTAAAAAATAAATAAAAAAAGAGAAATTACAAAAATTAGTGTGACTAGGCCAACAAAATCCAAAGTAAACAATCAAGAGCTTAAATAATATATGTCTTGTTAAAAACCTTTGCTGGAAAATTCAATTGGATGAAGAAAAAAGAGTGCAGAGCAAACAAAAGTTGAAAACCCTTGAAAAATAAATATCAGTTAAATCTGAAACATAATACAGAAAAGTTGACCTGAAAGAAGCCACAAGAAGAGAGAGCAGTGTAGAGTTTATGAAGTTGTTGTTGTGCTGTAAATGGAGATGTGAGGTTGGCAATGTCGATGACTGGAATATGAATATCCGATTGTGAAGGAAGAGCAGCATCACTAAATCCGAAACCACCTTCATTATAGATATAATTATTTGGTGGTAGATTTTCAGAATTCATCAAAGCCAGCTCTTGGACTGATTTACAACTGTCTGCCGAATCCATCGATTCTGCCATCTTTCTCTGTATGCTGTTGCCTTATTTGATCTTTCACGTAAAAGTCAACTTTTCTTTACATTAGAATAAGCTTTCATACGTACAGTAATTTTGTCTTGAAAGTCAAACATTTATCAAAATAATGAATTCATTTTGATCTTTTTTTCTTATGAACCTTCTTTTGATTCCTAAAGGATTTAATATAAGGTATTTTGTTAAATGAGCAATGGAATTTTCCAGAGTCCAGTACACAGAGTAGTGATACCTTATATTTTGATTTGTTTCAATATTTTGGCTTTATGAACTTATAATTAGTCACGACCAAGTCAAACATATATGGTATTTTGTTAAGTTGGGATCTTAATTATTATCATGTTCCTTTAAAGGATTTATGTTTTTGGCTTTTAATTAAACTATTATACAAATAAACATTTATTTTATCTAAAGTATCAGCCACAGCTCAGAATTTTCACAATACACATTTTTATTTCATTTTCATTCTCATTCTCTTTCATTTCACAAAGTTCCGAGAAGTCTTGTACATAACTATCATTAAATTTTGGAAGCTTCAATTGGCCTTTTTCCCTGTTGGTAATACTGAAAATATAAATCAACATAGTTTTTCACTGGTCTGTATAATATTGGCTTTGTCCCGTCCACTAGTTTGTCGACTGGTTTAATCTCTTTTTCTGAATCTGGGATGCAGAACATTGCAACTGTGAGCCTTTCCTTTGCTTCATTTATCACTACTCTGTGTACTGGACTCTGGAAAATTCCATTGCTCATTATCTGTGTAACACATTCAAGTTCAACAGGTTGTGTCAATCCTATCAGTTATATATCATAGATATAAGCTTTGGTTTGGTATTCAATATTTAGTTGATGTAAATTTGAATTAAAATATGCACACCGATTCTTCTACTTTTGCCGTGAATATATGCAAATACCACAAAAAGGTGAAAATAGCAATCTCGTGAAAACTTAATTACAACATAGTTTTCTAAAACAAGTTCTGATGTAATCATGTCAAAACATTAATCACGAGAGTATCAGAGATGAAGGAAATATCAGTTGAAGTGAAGATAAAAACAGAAAAACACGGAAGTAAAAACAAAAAGTTTAAACAAAGAAAGATAAAGAACTTAGTTCGTAGTTAATTACCTACCTCTATTTGATCACCAACATTAATCACAAGAGCATCAGGGATTATTGGAACTTTAAACCACTGATTATCTTTTAGGACTTGAAGGCCTTCTACCTCTTTATCTTGCAGCAAAAAAGTTATAGATGATCCATCAGCATGTGGCTTTACACCTAGAACATGATCAGGCAAAGGACATGGAGGGTAGTAATTGATTCTCATAAACATTGTAGCTCTCTCTCCACATTCCTTTAGGAAGCAATCCTCTTCCAAGTTCAGTGATTTTGCTATGGCTCTTAAAATTACTTCATATAACTGCCTTAAACTTTCAGTATATTGTTCTATAGTATTCCTGCATTGAGAAATCCACTGACATGAAATATATTGTTCTGTGTAATAGAGAAAATAATTGTGTCACGGTTATGGTTTACAATCTTCTTTCAAATATCTAAGAGTTTGAACTCAGAATCAAAAAATAGTGAAGACCAAGAACAAAAATTTGTAGTTTGCAAGGATTAAAAACAAAAAAAATGTTTTACAGAGACTAAAAACAAAAATAGTAGATTTGTAGGGACTAAAAAGATATTTAAATGCTTAAGGTATATAAATATCGAGGACAGCAAAACCTTTCGGTGGAGTTATTAAAGTATTAGTTACTTCATGTCAAGTAAAAGAATATTCATTGTTATTGGGAACTTAGTGGAGGTAAGAATTTATACCTGAAATCATTGGGTTTTTGGGGCCAAAGTTTGAAATTCCTCTGATTTTCCGGATGTACCTTAAGATATACTCTGTCAGTCCAGTCAAGCTTTTGATTTTCTGATAATATTACATCATTTCCATATCCTTCAATACCGTTTGGCTCCCTCGCATATTTTTGCTTTTCTTCCTTTGGAAGTTCAAAGAGTTGCTTTGAAATTTCCCTCACTTTGTCAAGAGACAGGCTTGTCATACCATGGTTTATTGCCTGAATCACACAAAATAATTAGGAACATCATTGGAACTCAGCCACCAATATGTACCAGAAAAAATGATTTGAGAATAACATTTCTGGGTTTGTTGTGAAAATGCCATATTTAATATTTACATTTCTACTTCGTTGTTTGAATCATTATAGAACTACTTGAGTATCCAAAGAACAGATTGTACTTTTCTCTCTAATTTGAATCAGTAGATCTTTTCTAAACGGCAATTTGGATCAATAGATCATAACAGGATAGATAAAATATACAAAGTGGACATTTGTTATAGTGTTCTCTAAAATTGAATTTTTCTTTTTTGAGACTTTGGCAGATGATGGCAATGAAGATGTTTCATTCCACTTCCCTCATGCTTGATATATAGATAGTTTTTGGGATGAATAGATAGTAATAGGCTCTAGCTCACCTCTACTGTTTGTCATAAAAAAAAACTGTCTAAAAAAATTAAACTGTTAAGGTTAAGACACATGAGGACTGCAGCTGCATTATGGTGCTTCGCTAATAGTCCATACAACTATACTTAGAGGATCATGGTTTATTAGTGACAATAATGATTGTTTTAAATTTTTATTTGAGGGGATCCTGATTGCTGCAGTCGATGCATTTGTGAGCCCAAATTTAAAGCTCATATTTTTAAATTTAAATCTAGACTGTCCGATCCGTATTCGAGGAGATTTGAACTCAGTGTCTTAAGCTCAGACGCTTAGCACTCAGCTGACACCTCATAAACAACATACAGACTATCTCAAAAGCTCAAGTGTTTGTTATATGTCTCTTCTCACCGGGTTAGATCCATCATAATTACATTTCTGTTTCTGATACTATCTTCTAAGTTAAGAGTTATGAAGCACGGATACCGATAATAATTTAATAAAATCACATAACTGAAATAAAAGTGTATATAATTTAGTTAGAAAACATTAGCAGTTAGTATCAAAATACAGAAAAGTTGACCTGAAACAATCCCCAAGAAGAGAGAGCAGATTGGAGTTTATGAAGCTCCTGCTGTGCTGTGGATGGAGAAGTGAGGAGTTTTCCAATGTCAACGACTGGAATATGAAGATCTGATTGTGAAGGAAGAAGAGCGTCACGAAATCCAACACCACCTTCATTGTAGATATAATTATTTGGTGGTAGATTTTCAGAATCCAACGACAGTTCTTGAACTGATTTACAACCGATTATATCAACCTCTGCCGAACCCACCGATTCTGCCATCTTTCTAATACTAAGTAACAATTTACATACAGAGAGAGAGGCACTTAGTTATGTGTCATTTTTATAACAAACAATATTTTTTTGGTTTATTCTTTCAAAAAAAATGATTATTTTAGGTTTATTTTTTATCACCTAGCTTATTTGGTCTACATATCAAAATCAAATGCATTAGGTATACGTAAAAGTGAATTGACTATATGGAGTATTATCTTTTTTATTGATCATGTCAACAAAAGTTTTTTTTTTTACCGTTGAAAGTTAAACATTTTCTAAAATAATAAATGCTATGGAACTTTTTTATACAAAAATTAAGTCTTTTGATTCGGTTTTTTTATGACTTCTTTTGATTCCTTAAACAATATTATAAGAGTATTTATTAATGTTTTCTTTATTTTATTTATCTTGTTAGATGTATTTATAAATATTAACTTTGTCTAATGTAAATGGACTCGGACTCGTTAAATAAAATTTTGGATTTGATCTTTGTGGGTGAGAAAAATATAATTGAGAGAAGATACGTTTATTAGATATTTGTTTAGTTCAGAAGTTAAGAGAGAAGTATTGTATCTGGTTGGATGAGAGGAGGAAAGAGATTTTAATTGAGAAAAAATATATAATTAATTTTCCACCGTATTAAATTAAAAGGTATTTAAGTCTAAATTTTGTATAATACTCTCCCCTTCAAAATTTAAATTTTTGGAGGGAAGCTAAACTTAGCTCATGATAGATATTATTCTCCTCCCATCCCATCTATAGCTCATTCCAAAAAAAAAAAAACGGAACATTCGAAAATTAAAATATTTCTCCTTTCCTCTCACTTCACTCATTTAAATTGAGACTTGTCTTTTGATAAAAGTTTGTAGCAAAGTTTGAAGGGAAATTCCCTAACCCTTGTTTGAGGCATGAGTTGCATATTTTATGGACACTTTTAAATTTGATGTGAATGTGAAATGATCAAAATACCCCTACATGACTTAACATACGTCATTGTTAATTTTGCGTGAGTTAACTCACGCTAGTGTTAATTTAAAAATACTGCAGCGTGAGTTAACTCACGTTTCATAGTATGCAACTTTTTTTCAAATTTATTTAAATGGTAATATAAATAATATAAATGCTAATATAAATTCTCAACAACGTTATTTAGATGACAAAATCATAATATAAATGCTAATATAAGTAAAAAAAAAAAAAAGAAGGAAGAAATGAACATGAATAATACATATAAAACCTCATTTTATTAATACTTTGATACAATTACATAATTTGATACATTTTATTGGAATAAAGTAAATCTGCTTCTTTGAGGTAAAAATAGACCAACTTAGGAGAGCGTGAGTTAACTCACGCTACATGGTGTGAAGTTTTTTTAAGCAGACTAATGGAACCATAGGTAGGTTTTGAATAAATAAATTCGAATGAATACTAATTAAACTCAGCGTGAATTCGAATAAAGAATTGTATTAAATAAATTCGAATAAAGTTGCGTATTAAATAAATTCGAATAAAAGTTACATTACATTACATAAAGTTCCTAAATATGTTCTATAATTACATTACATTACGTTCAGAAATGCACCTTCCAACTACAACAATTATCTTACCTCTTAATGGGGTAAATTCAAACTTGCTAAACAACAGCTCTTAAGCATTCATCCGGAAGTTCTATTGTTTCATTCAAAATATTAAATTCTTGTTAGTTTGGTTTAGATGATGGTATTCAAATGCCAAAAGAACGAGGTTCAGTCCTTGACACTTCAATACCTTCATCTAAACCAAACTAACAGGAATTTAATCTTTTGAATGAAACAATAACACTTCCAAGTGAATGCTTGGGAACCGCCGTTTAACAAGTTTGAATTACCCCATTCTGAGGAATACAATTGTTGTAGTTGGAAGGTACATTTCCCTACCTAATCACGATCTTTTGGCGGAATCAGACTCTTGATAATATCATCAGTTGATCTCAGCAACGTTACACACATATCGATCCACTGGAACATGTTGTGCTCCCAAAACATGCTCGTCACGTTTTCGTCGTTTGTTAATTACACCCAACTGAATGATATTCTCCCCTCGTCGAGCGTTGGATGTTTATATCAAACGTATTCCACCCTCCTGGTGTCTCCGAGGTTGACTCCTTGGTTGAATTCATTCAGTTCATCCTTGAGACACCTTAACGTTACACCAAGGCACCGAACCTTCAACCTCTGAGGTTCTCCGTCGTTGAATTGTGCATGAACCTCGATCCACCCGGCCATTGTTTCAAATCTACACAAAAAGAAATTAAAAACAATCAATGAAAAACTCATTCAAACATTTCATCAAACACTTGGAGTGCAAATTATACATAAACCCTAAAAATGATAACTACAACATAAACATGCAAACATCTAAACAATTAAGCAATATAAGTGATTTACATGTAACATTGTATGATTTCTTGGCAAAATAATCAAAATTTAAACTAAACCCTAAAACTAAAAAAAAATTAATCTAAGTGTAAACAATCTAACATAATCATGCAAACATCTAAACATCATAACAATTAAGCACTATAAGTCATTTTCATGTAACATTCTATCATTTCTTGCAAAAAAATCAAAATTTTAATAAAACACTAAACCTAAAAAATTCTAGTTTAAGTGAAAAAATCTATCATACCAACATAATTTAAGTGAATACTTACTTGTTCTTGTTATTGGAGTGTTGTTGATTTGAAGTTGAAGGAATTTCGGATTTGGGTAATTTGAGAGAGATTTGATTGGAAATGAGGCTCTGTCTGAGCATATAACAACACGTAGCAGAGTTAACTCACGCAGGGGAAATATGGTCATTTCACTTGGGAATGAGCAAAAACGTTTAGGTAAAGAGCAGAATTCTTCATTGTCTCAACTAACTCTTCTGTATATAGGGGATTTGCTCTACGATCACTTAGGCCGTTATATTTCTCGTTATCACAGTTTTTTGATTCTTCAAATGTCATTACAAATTAGATGTGGGCACTTTGAATTTTAAAATAAAAATAATAGTTAGTTTTAAAGTTCACATTAATTAAAGTTGATTTAAATTTAAGGGAAATGTTAACCAGTGTCACCGGGACAATAGTTAATAAAGGCAAATGCAGTAATGTTACATTAAAACTTGTGCATTCAAAGTCCTAAAAGTATAAAAAGTGACATTTTAAATTTAAAAATTTCTCTTTTAACTTCCTTAACCAGTGCCCCGGAGGCACCGGTTAACCTAACCCATTAATTATTAAAAAGAAATAAACTCCTAAAGGTAAGTTTGTCTAAAAAAGACCCTCAAAATGAGAATTTAATGCAGTTAACTTTATAATCTCATTTATGTAATGATGATATGAACTTATTTCATATTCATCGGCATAGAGTTGACAAAATGAGATAGCCTATTAGAGGCGGCCTACGATAGCACAAGATTGAAAAATATTTGATGAACATGATATTAGTATTTAAAAATTAAATTACATATTGAGAGAGAGAAAGAAATAAGAGAGAGATGTGATTGAAAAATAGAGATGGAGATAAAATGAAATATAAAAATAAATGTTTGAGATTATGAAGCGTCTAAGATTTTTTTTTCGTATGATTCGAACCTCAAAATTTTAGATGGGAATTTTTCAGACTTAAATAATCCATTTAAAATACAACTAGAGTAGAAACGTAGAGAAAGAGATGTGATGAAAGAATGTCGACACTATCGCGCTCATTTGTTTTATATCATTACAAAAATGTCACCACAAAAGCAACCAACTCTTCTTCTCCTACTTCTATGTAGCATCCAACTTTGGTTTTCATTCACATGTTCTTTATTTTTCAAGGTTCGTTCCCCATTTCATTCCTTTTCACTTTGTTTCATTGAACCGCTTCCAATGTATACAATCCACAATCATTTTTGTTTTGTTTCTTTTATTTATTATTCTCAGGATCTCTGGTCACTCCTCCAGCACCTCGTTGAAAAACTCTCCTCTTCTACGGTAATTCTAAGAACCAAATTCTCATCCACTGCATTAGTTTGTGTTGTATTCTTTTATCTCTTTTATCCACTGCAATATTTTTGTAGAATGGTTAATATCACAGTGATCTTAGTTAGTACCTCTAACTTGATCAATTACTTCGATGGTCTCGTTGCTAACATCATTTTCGTACCTTAAAATGAGTTTGTATCCGATTTAGTCAACAGGGTAGTACTTGTGATTCAAAATGCATTTAATCAGATAGTATCATAATTTTTTAAGGAAAAAGCAATGTAAACTAAACAGAACCTCGATCTATTATAAAATTTATAATTCTTATATTAATGATTTTTTGTTTTAAAATAGATCTAAACCGAACCACAAATGCACCTGTATTTACATATAAAATTTACATAACACAAGCCATATATATTGGCCACCATAAAAATCCAAAAGAATTCGCTAGTGTAAGTAGTGGCAAGTGACTTGGCCACATATCCGATTCTAGCATCTTAATTTTCTTAAAAAGTTTCCGAGCTCATGCAAGAAAGTCAACAAATTTGTTGAACCGGTCACTAAATCATGGGGTAGAACCACAGGTAGATGACGTAATGTCCTGTTCAATTGCACAAGCAATCTAGATATATGAAAATATCGACAAGGGTTCAGCTCCCAAATGAACCGTTTATATTAGCCAGTCTGATCCGTTTTTTATAACATCATGTAAGATTGAGAAATGAGGCAAAAATTGAGAGAATTCACTTTCCATATAAGCTTGCTAACATTATGTCAAATCCATCCACAATCATTAAAAAAAGGCGTGTCCTGTATCTAGAAATTAAAAAGCTTATAAGGTAGCAGAATGCATAGTAATACTACTCCTCTTACAAGTTCAAAAAGTGTAAAGCAAATAAAAAAGCTTATGGCCAATACATTGGCATCATGATCCTTGACTTCTTGCCATTACTTTACCAGGTTCAAAAAGCAATAAGGCAAACACATACATACCAAGATTCAAAATCAATCCTCAACAAGATAACCATAAAAAACAACCATATAACCGTAACCCACAACTTGTCACCCATTAGTACCTCCTACTAGGGTAGCGATCCACAAAACGACCTGAAGGGCACTCATATGCCAAGTGACCACGACCTCCACAGTTATGACAAATCATCAACGGCCCCATGCAGTCCCGACTCATGTGACCAAATTGCTGGCAGTTCCTGCACACGACATCACGGTAACCACCACCACCACCAACACCGCCACCACCACCACGGAAGCTGCCTCTGCCTCTGTGGTCTCCAATAACATCGGATTTTGGACATTGTCTAGCCAAGTGTCCAGAAACATTGCACACATTGCAAATTGGGTCATTTGGACAATCACGTGCCAAGTGCCCTGTTTTCCTACAATTATTGCAAGCCTTCTCGTTGGTACATTCAACAGCAATGTGGCCCTGCTTATAGCAATTATGGCACAACCTTAGGTCCCCTGGAGGCAGTGATGGAGCTGAGCAATCCCTAGCACGGTGGCCAGTTTTACCACAGGTGTGGCAAATGCCCTCATTTGGACAATTGCTGGCCATGTGGCCAGGTTCTTTGCAATTCCAGCACACGGATTTCGTGGAGCATTCAGAAGCAATGTGCCTGATTAAACATAAAAGGAAAAAAAAAATCACAAAAACTAGCCAATCGAGCCACGACACTTGTCAGCAAATATCAGATAGTTAACAATTTGACATAGCTGACTTCAAATTTGGAAGTAGTAAAAGTAAAATAACCTATATTTCAAACTTAAATTAATCCTAGAGCCAGTAAAAGCAAAGACTCTCAACAGTAGAATGATCATATAAGAGAAAATGACAAGATAAAGAGGCTTAGACATGACTAAATCAGTCACTTAAAGCAGTTTCTGTTGCATTTTAGTCAAACGAGGAATTAATATTTGCCATCAGATTCAATAGGAAAACGGCCTTCGTCCATAAAATCAAAAAGAAAATGGCACTGATATATTCCCAGCATCAGTTCAGATATAGATGTAACAACTAAAAGTAGACAGCTGCAAATGAAGATTGTAGAGGTGCAATTATTTATTGAAGTGAATCGAGGCAAATCATGTGATTTGTTTTTTTCCAATCTTTTCAGACAACTCAACTGATGTCTCTTGAAGGTCTGCAACCTTCAATGACAAGTTTATAAAGCAATTATTCAACAACGAAATAAAATGAAAATAAAACCATAATCTAGGAACAAAGACAAAACCATATTATTTGAGAAAGGAAAAATAAATAAAAATGAGCAGAAGGTGAATATAATATGTGAATTCCTGAAATCAACCACCGTCCAATTAAGAGGCAAGAAACCTAAGCACCAACAGTACAATGTAACACAAATGAATTGGCAGTACATCCATGGACATACAAGCAAGGTTTGTCAAGAGAAAAATTCTTCAGAAGAAATGTAAGGTATGTCTATGCTAACTGGTACCCAAATCTAAGAAAATCTATGAAAGAAAATGTAGCTAAAGTTCACAAGGGAACGGCCACGATGAATATGTTAAAAACTTCCAATATCAACTTTAATTATGCAAGGACCAAATTAAAGAGTTGGCACAAAGACCAACTTCCGTCCCTCGCCCCGATAAATAATTTACTTATGTAAGCAAAACATCAGAGAATAACATGCTCAGTTAAAAAAAAACAGAGACGGAATTCCATACCCTGGAAGACCACAATTGTGGCAAACCGCAACATTAGGGCATTCTCTAGCATAATGACCAGGCCTCTTGCAGTTCTTGCACAAATTGTCTCGGCTGACAAAAAAAAAATATTATGGTTACCGCTGTGAGAAATGCACACATATTCAAAATTGTCAAATGGCTCGATAAAAAGAACTTATCAGAGCAGCAGGCAGAGTATGAAGATATCATATCATAAAAAGAGTAAATGAATGGGCTAAAGGATTTACAAACAGCACTATAAACATTTAATGCCTCTTCTAGCACAGCACTGTTTCATTCTTCTCCAGCCATCCTAATTCCTAACCAGTACACATTTGAGTAGGTAAAGAGAATGGCAAATAAATAGTTCAAAAAAAAAACCTGAAACCCCGACTTGAATCTCTCCTGTAAGGAGCATCGCGATAGGAATGTCGATCAGAGCGAATCTTACGGATTCCTGGGCTACGACTTCTGCTCCTGCTCCTGCTTCGGCTACGGCTGCGGCTGTCTGAACTCATTTTCAATTTTTTTCTTTCTTAACTTCTTTCACCACTGATCAGCAACAACCTCCACCACAACATACACAATCAGCCACTGCCTCCTCCTGTCCACATCACAACCACATCCAAGATCATCCTTAAACCAATCCAAACCCCCACCTCCCCTTCAAAATATAAAAACCAAAATTCCAACAGTATAGAACATGAAATTTCAACATGCAACCCATCTCGCATCAATCATGTCACCGTTCTCAGGACCCAAAATTTGATAGCAAGTCTCCATGTCACATTCTTCATAACATTCATGTATTTTTCAAAAACTAATAATATTCCCAATATAACATGAACTCTAGGTATGGAAAAACATTGGAAAGAATATCACTCCACCCTTTGATCAATTAAGCTAACCATGAGGACTGTGTGCTATCATAGCTATGCATAAGGTAATATACAGATTCACTCACGTAGAAATTGATTTGAAGACATAACTTTTAGAACTACATTTTTCTTTAGTTTAAGAAAAACTGAGAAATATATGGCAATATATTTTTTGCATCTTAGACTGTTCAAAACTATCCTAGATGATCTGATTTGTTTCCTTGATTAATTAGGATCTTTGTAATCAGTAGGCATATCATAACATGTAAATAGGAAGAAAAAAAAGTCAGATTTATTGCATTAACCCTATATAAATTAAACTCAGTTGTGTAGTCAAGACATACTGTTTAAGCATCTATTGTCTGTAATCTGTATTTTCTCTATATTGCATCTAAGAAATATCCTCCTCCTTGAACTATGTTAGACTATTTGGTTACCAAGCTCTCAAATGTGTGACTTGGTAGTTCTTTCTTCTTTGAAGTTTGAGTTGTTGTTCGAATGCTAGTTTCAGGTTAAACAGTATTGTCTCCGTCTCATGTGTTGTATGATGAAACCTTGACATCAGATTTGCTTCTACATGCTCCCAAGCACTGTCAATGTTCATTCTACTCACTTCTCATCTATTAGTCAAACATCACGTACAAGTGTGTCCTGTCCTTTGCCATTTATCATCTTCCTTGACCACCGCAACGAGGTTGTTGGGATCTATTGGGTTAAGTGTTGCGTTGTTTTAAGCTCAAATATGATAGTATTCGGCTTTATATAATTGTTTTTTTTCTCTTTGGTGCCTATCGTGCAATTAATTTATCTATCGCTAATGGATCATATCAGTGGCTTCTATTGTTGAAAACCATTACTAAAAATCCGTCACGTAGCAACCTTAATATACCTAAAATTGATGTCAGATTTTGAATCGGAACACTGTGAAGTGAAGACCCAAGCACAGAAACAATTCAAACGTGTCGGTAAAACGAAACCCTAGAATTAGAAAAATGAAGGCGAACTTATACAAATCTGAACCTAAATAAACATAACCCTAACTGTAGTTAACATTGATCCAAACAGAGAGTCACATCAGAATGAAAAACAAACGATTAATTAAAGAAATGGGTTAGAAGAAAGAACCTTATTTCGCCTTCCACAGCTTCGTCGAAGTTGAAATGAACGGAAACCAGGTAAATAGATCTAATCTAACGTTTTATCTAGAGGACTACCACGCGATTTCTTTCACACTACTCATCCGTCTCCACAAGACAAAAGTTTTTATTTAATAAATAAATGATGCATCTAATTATTTATTAAAAATGTTTGTTAACCGGTATTTCCGAAGTAATCTATTTAAAATACATTATTTATCTAAAGACACTCGTTAACATTTTTCTTTATTAAAATATAAATTTTATCTTATAATAGAGATCGAGTAATGTGTTTGTTTGAATAGATTTGTTTTTTTTTTTGAATAAAGGATTTTTTTTTAAATGCGGAAAATGCTAACATTAGTTAAGGAGATTTTCCTTAACTACTCGGTACACTAGTTAGACTTTCCTTAACTACTTGGTACACTAGTTAGCTTAACCCTTGAAATATTTGAGGAGAATTAAGAGATAAATAATAAAAAGACGAGGAAAGAGAAATTGGTTATTTTTATGGGGTTATTGTCTCCTATGTGATGGGGAGGAATGTTAAGGACATCATTTTTTCAACACTCACTCTCTTATTAGAGTTAATGTTTGTCTTACTATTTTAAGTTGAACTCATTTTCAAAGTGTGAGACTCATCTTGATTCAAACCAATAAAGAAGTGGGTCATTGAGAGATTATTGAAAAGAGAATGTTGCTAGCACCACTAATGTGGTGGATGCTTCACAAAATTTTAAAAGTAAATATGGGCCAAGTGGAATCGAATTAACTTCGACTCAGATATAAATTGGTTTAACTCTGTTCGAGTTTGAACTTTTTTTTGTTTGAGTTTGACTCATTAGTTACGAACAACTCAGTTCATTTCTTCGGATTACATAATTCATAAATAAATAAAAATTAATTATCAAGTCGAGTTTCAAAAAATGTTTGGATTGACTCGATTGTATATATTGAAGTTTGAAACGGGAGGAGTATTTGTCTATATTTTCAAATCAAATTCAATTCATTTGATTTTTGAAGCAAATTCAACAAATCAATTATTGAGTCGAATTTCAAAAAATGCTTGAGTTAACTTAATTGATTGACATGCCGAATTTAAAATGCTTGAGTTAACTTAATTGATTGACATGCCGAATTTCAATCTTTAATTTATTTATCTGCACACTAAAGTTTGGATTATTTTAATTTTATCAAAAGTAATTTAAAAAAAAACGTTAAGTTTTATGCCATTTTAAATTTACAACCTTTGATTTATTTATCTGCACACTTAACCTTTGATTTATTTATCTGCACATTTAAGTTTGGCTGAAATTTTATACCTTTTTCATTTGTTTATCATGATTGGTTGTTGTAACTTTGTTCTGCTTCTACAGACACTCCTTATGTTAGGGAGCAGAATTTTTTTCCCTGTGTTAATATATCTCATTTTGGTTTGTCAAAAAAAAATTGGATTATTTTAATTTTATCAAAGGTAATTTAAAAAAAAAAAAACTTTTAAGTTTTATGACATAGGCCTAATACTAGGAATAGTATAGTATTAGATAGAATGAGAGAAGTACAAATATTACACGATATTATGTCGACTATAGCCTTAATAATTAGGTAGCAAAATGCATACAATAATATAACACGCCTCTTGCAGGTAGCAAACACTTTATTCCTAGAACAAGAACAATCATCAATGCGGCCAATAGACACGTCTCTATACCAAGTACAAAAAAGAATAAAGCCAGAACACACATTATCAAGACTCAACAATCTGTCCTTGGAGAAACTTATAGAAAACAACCATATAATTGAACCAGAATTTGCAATCCATCAGTATCTCCTACTAGGGTAGCGATCCACAAAACGACCTGAAGGGCATTCATATGCCTGGTGACCACGACCTCCACAGTTGTGACAAATCATTAACGGGCCACCCATGCAATCACGGCTCATATGACCAAATTGCTGACAGCTCCTGCACACGACATCTCGAAAACCACCATCTCGGTAACCACCACGAAGGCTGCCTCCACCACCGCGGTCTCCAATAACGTTGGATTTTGGACACTGCCTAGCCACATGTCCAGAAACATTGCACAAGTTGCAAATGGGATCATTTGGACAATCACGAGCCAAGTGCCCTGTTTTCCTACAGTTATTGCAAGCCTTCTCATTGGTACATTCAACAGCAATATGGCCCTGCTTATAACAGTTGTTGCACAATCTTAAGTCCCCTGGAGGCATTTGAGGAACTGTGCACTCCCTAGCACGGTGCCCAGCTTTACCACAGGTGTGGCAAATGCCCTCATTTGGACAACTGCTCGCCATGTGGCCAGGTTCTTTACAATTCCAGCACAGCGATTTTGTGGAGCATTCTGAAGCAATGTGCCTGATTAATCATAAAAAACCATCATAAAAACTAGCCAATCAAGCCATAACACTTGTAAGCAAATTTCAGATAGCTAACAATTTGAGAGATCTGACTTCTGATTGCAAACAAATAGTAAGCCATAATTCTATTTTTTTTACTTCAAATTTAGAAATTGTAAAAATCAAACAACCTATATTTCAAACTTTAGTTTATCAAAGAGCTAACAAAATGAAGAAAAAAGTGTCAACAATGGAATGATCGTGAAAGAGAAAATGCCACCAAAAAGAAAATGTTAAATATGTTTTTAATCCCCGTACAAATTACATATATGCTTTATGTCTCTACAAATTACAAAACTTCAAACTTTTAGTCCCTCTTAAGTTTTGAGGGACTAAACATGCAATTTTATAATTTGTAAGGACTGAGAAATATGTACAGGGACTAAAAATAAAATTTGAGGTAGTTATAGGGACTAAAAATATATTTAATCCAAAAGATAATGAAAAAATTGAGTAGTTCAGACAAATCCACATTGATTACATAAAGTAGTTGTCGTTACATTCCTGTAAAAGGTGGAAACTAACAGTCTGCCATCAGATTCAATAAAGAACGCAACCTCCATCCACTAAATTGAAAAGTACATGCCACTAATATAGTAATTGCAGCATCAGTTCACATAGAAGTAACACCAAATAGTCGACAGTAATTCAACATGATTGTAGAGATGCAATTAAATATATTTTTTGGGTGTAAACTCATAGGTCTCCTACTATTGGAAGGATTCTTGTTTAAGGATTTTTTTTTCTTTTGAAAGAGGAAGGATTCTTGTTTAAGGAATTGTTGGCCAGTATATATGAGCGACTCATACTAATTGTTTTCTCAATTTTTTCAGGAAAAATAACATATGAAACTTGAAAGTCTGACAATATACTTTATAGCAAGTCTGACAATATACTTTATAGCAATTCTTCAACACTAGCCTCTTGCCATCCAATAAAAGAAAAAAAAGAGTGCAAGAAAAAGGACAAACTATAATCTAAGAACAAAAAAAATATTATTTGAGCAAAAAAAAAAAAACATAGAATTGGTAGAAGATCTAAATTGGTGACAGTCCAGACATGAAAGCATGATTCAGCTAGAGAGGAAAATACTTCAGAAGAAATGTGAGTAATGTATGTGCAAGCTAACTGGTATCCAAATCTAAGAAAGAAAATGTAACTGAAATGAAAATTGGAACGGAACGGTAATCATGAAAGGACCAAACTTCGCAAAAAAGCAAAATTCCACCCTCCCCCAATCATTTCCTACATCATGTTTCACCACATGAAACCAAACTATTATAGTTCTGAGCAAGTAAACCATCGAATAATTAAATGCACAACTCAAAAGAAACAGAAAATGAATACCATACCCAGGGAGGCTACAATTGTGGCAAACTGCAACGTTTGGGCATTCTCTAGCATAATGACCAGGCCTCTTGCAATTCTTGCATAAATTGTCTTGGCTGACAAAATAAAAACAAATTATTGTTACTGCCGTGAGAAACGCGCACAAATTCATAATCTAAAATGGCTGAGTGCAGTGTAACCCCATTTTGGTAATTATTTAGCTAATAAACCAAAATTAATCGCAATTCACAACAGCTTTAAGGCTATCGATATCATATCACGAGAAGTTAAAAACGGTATATGAATGGGCTTAAGGCTTTTACAGCCTCCATTAACGGACAGACGACAGTTACAATCTTCTCCAGCTGCAGAAAAGAAAACAGAAAATAAAAATAAAAACCTGAAATCCCGACGTGAATCTCTCCTGTAAGGTGCATCGCGATGGGAAAATCGCTCAGAGCGAATCCTACGGTCCACTGGGCTCCTGCTCCTACTTCTGTCCATTGGGCTCCTGCTCCGGCTCCTACTTCGGCTGCGGCTGACTGAACTCATTTTCAAAATTTTCCCAACTTCTACCACAACTGATCAGCAAAACCACCTCCGCCAAAACAAACACCACTAGCCACTGCCTCCTCCTGTCCACATTACAACCACATCCAATATCATCCTATAAGCCAAGCCAATTCAAACTCCCTACCTCCCCTTCAAAATATAAAAACCAAAAATTCCAACTGCATAGAACATGAAATTTCAACAAGAACCCGTCTCACAGCAATTATATCACTGAGTACTGACTGTACTCAGCACCCATCTCAGTCACATTCTTCACAATAATCATGCACTTCGCAAAAATAATAATATTCCCAACGTATGATCCACTCTAGCTTTGAGAAAACAAAAGAAAAAATATCACTCCACCCTTTAAACAATTAAGCCAATCTGGTAGACTGGATGCATAAAGTGAAATAATGGTTCACACGGGAGGCATAGCTTTGGGGAATTATATTTTTCAAGGGGGTTGAAAGTTTAAATAAAGAAAATGACCACAAGAAAAGAGAGGAGATACACATGGGGTGAATGGGTGATTGCAGCTACATCTTGCCACTGGAAATGAGAGATTCAGACTTCTGATCGTAAATGCCTCTTGAACAGACTTCTGATCGTAATTGAGGACTTTAATGAGCTTACATAATTATCACAGCGGTCGACGTTAAATTACTAACATAACCATTTGCACAGACTGAACTTTCTTAATTGGAGGAAATAATTTACCTACATCTATTGCACACAAAAGTCATTCTTCTTTCTCTTAATTTTAATTGAAATATGCTGCTGTAAGCTGAATAGCTATGTTTTAAGAGCATACATTATAGTAGAATGGTCCTAGACCACAATTTGGAATGGTTTTCACAGATAAAAAAAAAAAGAGATGAGAAAGTTTAATAGCACAAAATTGATGTTTCATAAGAGCATTCAAATGGCAATACAAAATAAAATTGATGTGTTTAAAGTGAATAATACACAAATCCTACAATAGTAGGGTCCGGATTTTAGAAGAGTACAACACAAATCCACTAAGATTTTAAAAGAGACGGTGCATGATAAAAAAACCAGTTCTAATGCAATTAACAGATACATCCAAATTAACTGTCCTTGAATAATTATGGTTTGGTATAAAGATTATATTCTCATCTTCGAAGAATAGCTCCTGATTATAACTATAACTTATTCACGGAACAGAATTGTAAGCAAAAACATTCATTTTCTATATAGCAGTAACTAATAAGAAATTCTGATCGGAATGAAAGAAACAAACATCAATAAAAAAATAAGACGGAAGAGAGAACCTTATTGCAGCAGCAGCAGCAGCTACCAACGGAGTTGAATTGAAATAACGTGCGATTTGGTTCGGACCAGAAGGCAGTAGTACGCGATTTATCTCCGTTTTTTTTTTTTTACTAAAATGTTAGGCTAGGTTTCGATTGGTGGAATGGAATGGAGTGGGATAGAGCCACATTCCATTGTTTGGTTTTGTAAAAAATGAATGGAATGGAATGGAGTGTGAGTTCCATCCAATACCACTCATTCCTTCAATTTTCCATTCCACCCAATTTGGGGTGTATCCAATGGAATGGAACATACTAATAATAAAAGGACAAATTAGCCCTAGTTTTTCTTAAGCTTAATTGCAGTTTTAGCACCCTAACTTTCTCAAAGTTGCGATTTTGGCCCCCTAAGAAAAAAAATACAAAACAGCCCCCTAAGTTTTGCACCTGTGGCAGTTTTGGCCCCCAAAGTTGATATTGACTCGGTCTACGCTGACGTGGCACCCTAAGTGAGGTGCCACGTTTTTTTTTGTTTTTTTTTGCCTTGGGGGGCCAAAACTGCTACAGTTGCAAAAACTTAGGGGGCTGTTTTGTAGTTTTTTCCTATGGGGCCAAAATCGCAACTTTGGAAAAGTTAGGGGGATAAAACTGCAATTGAGCATTTTTCTTATTGCTTCTTGCTCTCCTCCTCTACAACCTTTCACTGTCCTTTTTCTTATTGCTTCTTGCTCTCCTCCTCTACAACCTTTCATTGTCCATGAGATTTTCTGTTATGGCAACTCTTCACTCCAGCAAGTAACTCAAATTTCTTTATTCATGTTTGTGCTCTTTAACCCATATTTCTTCTGCATCTTTAACTCATATCATATGTGTCAAACAGTTTTGGTCCATTACCAACTTGCGTCATTCATGTTTTTGAAGAACAAAAATCTAGTTGCACTTTTTAATACCTACTATTAATAATTAACAAGTTTTTTCCATTTCAGCCTATTATACACGACGAATACAATTCATAAATTGTAAGACTTCAATTTTTTTTTATCATAGTTATATATTTTGTTATCATTTACATATAAAGGGTAAATTTGAAATAAAAAAATTATAACTCATTTCATTCCGTCAGCTTTCCAAACAATGGAAAGGTAAATTTGTTCCATTCCATCATAGAATACCCAAACAATGGAATGGACTCTTTATTCCATTCCATTCCGTTCTGCTCCATTCCATTGTGTTCCATTCTACTCCGCTCCGTTCTATTCCGTCAATCCAAACAGAGCCATAGTATTTCACTATGCTAGTTTTTTCTTTTTTTAGGAAAATTTTACTATGCTAGTTTTTGATAAGTGCTCAAAAGTAACATAATTTATGTGTTAATCTAGGAATTTTAGTGACTTGTTCTGCAAGTTATCTAAGGAAAAGCTACCAAATTGTGTTCTTTTACCATTTATGCTTTACATGCCTGATTTCGTCCCTTTTCATGCAGGAAATGACAAGCAAGGGACAAGGAAGAAGTTGATGAACTAAAGTCAGTACGCTTAAGCGTCCTCAGCACGCTTAAGCGTACACAATGTCGAGAGCAGCTTCATGTACGCTATTGGTACTTGCCAGCACGCTTCCCAGATTCAGAGAGCACGCTTAAGCATCCTCTCGTACGCTTAAGCGTACTAGTTCCAGTAGCCAACCTTCATGTACGCTTTCAGCACGCTTGTGGTTCGCTTATCAAACTTTCCATTGGTACGCTTAAGTGACCTATTGTACGCTTAAGCGTCCACAATGTCGAGAGCTCAGACTTGTACGCTGATTGCACGCTTCCAACACGCTCAAGCAAACTTCATCAGATGCGAGTGGATAAGGCACACGTGGCTGTTCCCAATTGGACAAAGGAAGATTTCCAGGGGGCACGCTTAAGCAATCCTTGTACGCTTAAGCGTGCAGGCACGAATTTGGCCCATGTAAATAGCTTTCTCTTCTCCTTCCACACCATTATTACATTGTTCTTGATATTTTTCTGGTTTTTAGAGAGAGACTAGGGCTTTTTTAAAGAGAGAAACACAAAGCAAGGTAGTTAGGAGTAGATTCAATCCAAGGTTTGTTGAGACATCATGGATCTAGGCATTGAATTTTCATCTTTTCTTCATCCTTTGCAAAGCTATCATAGACATATGTAGCTACATCTACCCTTGTGGGTTTTGAGGTATTCAAGCAGGCTATTATGTAATCTTTTGATCATTTAATATATGGTTCTACCTATTTATTTAATATTGTTGTTATTCTTGCATTTATTGTTTTATTGAGATTTAAAATGATATGGACACATACTTTTGAATCTAGAAATAGAATAACAATCTATCTTAAGTTAACACTCTAGACATGAATGTTAATATTTGATAATCACTTTTAATCTGGAACTTAATGCTTTTGGGTAATTTAATCGGTTGGGAAATCGTCGATTAAACTATCCAATCGACTCTGTGATCGTTTAAATGTTTGGGAAATCGATGTTTAAACGATCCCTTAGAAATAACGATGTCATTTGGACACGAATAATATTGTCGAGTGATTGTGATAACATCGTTTAATAAGCTGGAATCCGTTATTTGATCGAGAGATTGCAGCTGTTACGCTTGGTTGATGTCTCTGACCCCAAGCGAAATAGTCTTATTTCTTCTCGTTTTACTTTTATGTCGAGTAGAACAATAGTTTTACACAAACAAACAATTTATACTCAAACACTCAACGTGATGAACATTGTGAAAATGCTTATGAAATACGCAACTCCCTGCGGAAACGATCCTATTATACTTACGTGTAAATAGTTTTATGACATGTAAAAATCTTACATCAGTTTTACACCGTCGTTCAGATATTTTGATGGGATCAAAAAACATTTTAAAAATATTAAATGGGTTAATTAAATAAATGATCTTATAATACTATCAATTTTATTTCTAATTTCTACAAAATAAAATTACATTATTTAGTCTTGTGACATTTTTCTTTGGCAGATAATTTTTACAAGGACTAAAAATATTGATATGGAAAATTTTACAAATACTAAAAATATTGACATAAAATTTTACAAGGACTAAAATGTATAATTTTAAATTGTATGAAGTGTAAATGAATTTCTAAATCTTTATATGGACCATTTACTTTGATTAACCATATTTAAATTTACCACACTTTAAAGGTGCATTGTTAAGCTGAAACTCTAAACTTCTCAATTTGCCACTAAACAAAACATTTTTATATTTTACTTAAAAAAAAACTAGCCAAGCTCGACCCAAAGAGGGCATCGAAGTCATGACACATATTAAGGTTTAAATGGCATTTACAAAGATGTTCAATAGTTAACGACGTTATATTTCAAGCAGGGTTACTTGAAGGATCTTTTATCTTATTTGTTTGTAACATTTGGGTTGTTTACTTTCTTTATTTTCCATTCCAATCTTTTACCTCTTAAAACATGCACACATTAGTCCTTTTTTCCCTTTTTTTTTATTATTTAAAACCATTGAGTTGGATTGCTACATGGGATTATTAATAATAAATTTATTTTAAAGTTAATTTTTCATTAAAAAATAAACTAAAAAAAAATGAACCTTTTACATCATCTTTTTTCATCTTCAATCTTCACAATCGCTTCTTCTCAAACCCATGCATATCAAAACAAAACTCAAAATCTTCCAATTGCAGTGACTCAAATTAACACCCAGAAAACAAATCCTAAAAATTGAAGGTTCATTTAACATGATGAAGGTTCATTTAATAGATTGAAGACTTTGGGGCTTTGCTTTATGGTCGCATTGAAGATTTTAGAGGTTTTGTTATTCAGCTCAATATTCATTCAAATCAAAAACTCTCTTTGGAGATTATACAGGGGACAATGTTGTTTGGGCTTTGATTATTATTATGAGAGTAAATTACACACTTATTTCTTGAAAGATGCTTAAATTACGTTATCTTCTCTTCTTATGTCAATATATACATTCCCCTATCTTCTTATGCAAGACATGTTAGAAGAAACTATACTTTCCACCTATGAGAGAATTTCGAATTACATTCTCTTCACCTCTTATGTTAAAATCTTCCATCCCTCAATATATATTTTTTAATTTTTAATAGTATAGCAACGAAAATCCATTACACAAAGGACTATGAAAAAGGGGGTAGGTCCATTTTAAGTTCAAATTTTTCTATATTTTTTATTCACAATATAAAATTTTTTTTGAAAATATTTTCACAACATAATTGACATATAGTTTTAAAATTTATTATAAAATATGAAATAATACAGAATTCAAAATAATAATATTTTTTAAAAATCACCAATTCAATCATTGAAATTATGGGTATTTAAACCTTGATTAGAGTTTTAAAAATGTTTTATATTTTAAATTATGGGTATTTAAATTTAATTTTTGTTAGAGTTTAAACCTTTTAATTTTTAAAACCAACAAAATACGGGTATTTAAAAATGTATTTTATATTCTAAATAATTAAGTTTTTTTGACAAAATTTAAAATAATTAAGTTAAAAATCAAACAATCAAATTATTTATTATAAACATTAAAATTAAAAATAAATAAATTATTCTCTTGAATTGTGGATCAAAATTTGTAAATATTATGAAAATATTTATTTATGTTAAAGCAGATTAAAGTGTCGTACATAAATGATTCTTAAAGGAAAAGATTGTTATTTAAGTATTTCTTAAAAGAGGGGAATACAATTTATTTTAGGTTTTTACTTTCAAAAGATGAAGGTGTATATTATAACATGAAAGGAGTGCAATTCAAAGTTCTATTAAGGAATGAAGTGTAAGTCACTCTTATTATTATTTTGGCAACTTTTAGATTTAGATTTTGAGCCACTGCAATTTAAAGAATTGAGATTTTAATTTGATAACCGGGTTTTCAACTCATTAAATGATGTCATAATGTATGTGTAAAACTTTTTCATATCAATTAAAGCCATTACTAAATTTTTAATATTTGGTGCGATAAGAAAGAAGGAAGAAATAGTGTAGCAGCGGCTTTTGGGGCAAGCAAGCATCAGCTGAGCAGTAGTTAAGAAAGCTGGTTTCTATCTCTCTTTGGATTAGATGGCGTTGTACAAACGTGCTTTTGGTTTGGGTTCAAAATCTCGCTTCACCACCGCTTCTTTACTCATTTCTTCTACTTCTACTAGCACCAGGCATTTTTCACAAGCCGTCGATTCCAACGTTAAACGCGCATTCCTCGTCGATACACTTGCACTCGTAAGTTACTCAACTTATTCCTCTTTAATTTCATCTAATTGAATTGAATTGAATTCAACCTAGGTACGGAATTTAGAGACGAACGGGCTTCCTCCAAAACAAGCCGAGGCGATAACTTGGGCAATCACTGAAGTTCTCAATGATAGCTTGGAAAATGTTGCTCAATCTTTCGTTACTAAATCCGATATGCAAAAATCTGAGATGATGCAAGAATCTAATCTCTCTAAGTTCAAATCTGAAGTCAAAACTTCTCAGGTATTGTATTGTATATATACTTTTTATATCAATTGAGTGTTGAATTATGTCTAAAACTGTTTCATCTTTTCTTATATGACTAATGCATAGGATAGGAATTGCTAGAGACTGTACAAGTTTGCTTGGTAGAGTTTTAACTTTTATGTTGGAACTATTAAAACTTATAGCTTATGCAAATAAATGAGTGCCCCAGGGGCACCTTTAGGGTGTGTTTGGATGGAGAGTTTTGGAGAAGGGAGGGGGGAGCTCTGGGAAAAATGAAAGAGGAAAGGGAAAGGGAAGTAAGAATACTCCCCCCAACTTGATTGAGGGGTTTGGTTTTCTTCATAAAACAATTTTTCTAACCGGGGAAACTCAAAATAATACACAGGAAGAGGATTTTGGAAGTCTTAGACAAATTCTTCAATTCCTTTTCATCTTTTTATAATAAAATCAAGATAAAAAATAAATTAATCATAAATATTCTCTCCTCATTCTCTACAAAAACAC
>Ga0315914_1001644_pt1 | contig 33788 bp, 17 predicted proteins | sample MpolenodulesMG_FD_203920 | JGI IMG/M metagenome (GOLD analysis project Ga0315914, IMG submission 203920) | Medicago polymorpha root nodule microbial communities from Los Angeles, California, United States - elongated nodules | ecosystem: Host-associated > Plants > Roots > Nodule | place: USA...
CCAAAACACTTAACTTGATAAATATTGCGAAAACACTTATGAAATACGCAACTCCCTGCGGATACGATCCTATTATACTTACGTGTAAATAGTTTTATGACATGTAAAAACCATACATCAGTGGTGCGTTGACAGTTTAAAAAAACTTTGTACACAAAATCAATCAAAACATTCAGAGTTACCATAAAAATTAAAACATTAATTGATATGACAATTCTAAATATTCTAATTGGTTGTGTATGGAAAGTTGTTTTAGATCGTCAACCTCTATAAAATGGAATCAAATATATATTAAATAACTGATGTACATATTCTATATTATAAATTAGTAGTATCAATTATTCAAAAGAAAAAAAAAAAATTTGTTTATAATATACAGTGATTAGACGAAAGGAAGTAATGTATATTTTTCTTCTTAAACTCATGCATTTGTATTACCCTGGAACCTTCTCCGTCTACCATATTTATTTGATTCCAGACTTCTAGTACTCTATTCAATCAACCCCACCGGAAGGGTTACGTTCCAATCTTTTTCTTCTGTCCTTTTCGCAAACATAAAGTCATACTAATTGCCACTTAAAAACAATTCATGGCCAAACATAATTAACCTTTTTGTTAGCCTTTTCTTTGTCACGAAAGAGTATGTACATTATCAAACTTTTTTAAAACTATATATTCATTATCCATATTAAACAAATCACTTTTAGTGATGTTGTATCTGCAATTTTTTTTTTCTTCAGAATTTAGACCCAAGACCTTACATATGTTATGCATTATTCATAATAACTGAGTTAAATTTACGATGACGTGTTTGCTATTAATAAAGCATGACATTACATAAATTCTAATTCAACTGATAAAAATTATTAAAAATAATAAGTCAAATTTTATGACCAGGGTTCTAACTCTGATGTATATATTTATACGAGTATATAATGATTCTATCAATCACAATAAACAAAGCTTGATATAGGAACTGTTCATATTAAATTTTCAATGCCAAAGAAATCAACCAAAATTTCCACGTACTTTCAAGTTTTAACCCCAGTCTCTACTTCCCTTGTATCCTCAGTCTCTTAGCTTAGACTATTCCATATGGGAGACTTTTTTCTTGTTGACTAATCCGTATGGGAGACTTGATATTCTTTTTTATATATATGTATGTTTATAAAAGAGCTTAAATTATTAAAATAAATCATTTTTCTATCAAAAAATAAAATAAGTAGTTTATAGTAGTAAATTATAAAGTAAATATTCGAAATCACATTTAGGATTTCGTTTACCTTCAAAGAAAAAATGATATTAAAGAAATAAAATTAGAATCTATTAGATTTATAAAAATAAATATAAATTTGATACTAAAAAATCTCAAATATTAATTAAAATTGTTTTCTAAGGATATAGTAAGATATCTAGATTATATTGAAATATTTGTTAAATTGGTACTTTAAGGATATTTAACATTTCAAGGATATAAAGCATCTTTATATGCACCAACCAATCACATATATGTCACTTAAAACCAAATATTTAAGAGATAAAATGAAAGATAATTTTGTAAAAAGAAAAAGATAAAATGAAATTTAATAATATGATTGGATTATTGGCATAGTTGGTGAATGAAACAAAATAGAATGAAATAAAGTAATGTTAGTCATTTAAAGTCAAACTAACTCTATTTATTTTTTTCTTCCAAAAATAAAAGTCTATTTTATCATATTCCATTCTATTGATTAAAAATTGACCATGAACAAGTGGAATGATTGAGGTTTGAACCTTGACCTCTACAAATAAAATGTGATGTCGTTATCAACTGAACACAGCTTGTGAGAACCGATCATTCTAAATACTGTTGCATATAAAAAAGAAGATACGCTTACAAAAATACTTATTGTACACATCTTCTATACAATCATTATAAACTTTTATTTAAATAATTAAATCAAAATGTATCATTAAAATCTCCTTTTTATTTAATAAATTATTAAAAAAAATGTCAACTAAAAATAAAGAAGTTTCATCTATATACACACTTCAAACTTCAATTTCAAAAGAGACGTATAAAACCAAGCAATTCAAGTGTCATCTCTTCACTAATCACCTCCTACCAAAACCAAAACCAGTGTCGCCAATACACACAACACACAAATCAAAACCACTCTCACCTTACTATAACCATAGTTAATCAATTTCTCCAACAAAAAAATTTAAAAAACTATAGTTGATTAATTAATTTCACTATAGTATCAAACCATTCATGGAATATTTCACCAAATCAAAGATCATTAAGCTAAAAAGCCACCTAGACAAGTACATAATCGCCGACGACAACAACGGAAAAGTCCGTCAAAGCCGAAACGGAGCCATTAAAAGAGCTCAATGGACAGTGGAGATAGTGCAAAAACTACAAACTCATCATCACGTAATAAGGTTGAAGAGTCACAACGGAAAATATTTAACGGCAACAGAAACACCGTATCCCTTAACCCTAACAGGAAAAAGGGTAATATTAACGGAGTTAGAAAACGGTGTAGATGGTAAAAACGAATGGCAGCCAATACGTGACGGGTTTCAGGTGAAGCTGAGGAGTTGTTGTGGGAGGTTTTTGAAGGGAAACGGTGGTAATCCGCCGTGGAGGAACAGTGTAACGATCGATGATTCTTTTGTGAAAATGGAGGGTGTTTTGTGGGATGTTGAAGGTGTTATGGAAGATGAGTTTGAGAGTTTGTTATCTTCTTTTGGTTCTGATGATGTTTCTTTTGCGTCGGATATTGCGTCGCCGATGAGTGTTTTCTCGCTTGGGTCGTCGCCGCCGGCGAGAGGAAGTTTTCAGTCTCAGGTTTGTTTTCTTCTCTGTTTATTATTTTGTTTTTATTTTTTATTTATATTTTTTTTGGGCTAAATAGCCTAGTGGCATTCACACATTATGTGCGGGAAGTTCGGGGTTCGAACCCCAACTCCTGTACAAATTATCTCTGATAGTTACCGGATGAGCTACATTTACGAGACGTTTTTTTATTTTATTTTATTATAAATGGTTTTGTCTTTTTTAGAAAAATTTCATTGTTTTTGAAGATTTTGATGTTGATTGAATATCATGGCTTTTTCTATTTCGCGGTACATTGCACGCGTCAACTACGTATAAGAATGCGTGTGAATTGAAGAAAACTAAATTGAAACTTCAATTCAGAATAATAATAATAATTGAGATAAAAATATGTTGAATTAAACTTTGTGGCTAATTCTTTTTAGACTGTGAAATCAATCCACATAACACAATTCATGTATTTAGAAGACAAAATAGTATATTTGAAATTTATGCTATGTTTGCTAACACAAATAAGTTAGTTTATAGTTTGTTGGACTAGGTTATAAGCTTGTTTTAATAGAATGCGATGTGTTTGGTAAAAAACTTTTTTGATTAGTTTATAACTTTTTTTGAAAAGCTAATCTAAGTATCGTTTGAGTTTACAATTTTAGCTTTTTACATTTTCTTTCATTTTTAACCTTTAACATTATTTTATTATTTTTTATAAAAAAAAAACTGACCACGTTAAAAAACAAGCTACCCACGTTATTATAGTAACCGCTGCACTCCTTCATTGATCTTTTTTATTGATTTTATGTTTGAAACGGTTTCTGTTAAATTCCTATTGCTTATTTAGCTTTTCTTATTCTTTTTCTTTTCGCATGTTTACCATATTAAATAAAACATACAAATTTTTCAAAAGTAAAAAATAAAACATACAACTTTTCATAAAAAATTGAAAGATATGATTATGAAGTTGAGCAAATTTAGTTAAAAAAATATCTCAATGAAGTTCATATTTCATATTTATAATTTTCAAGAGGAAAAATACATAAATATATTAGTTAAAAATGTTTATACATTTTTTTAGGTGAAAAAATGTTTATACATATAACTTATATAAATTAAACATATATGTACTTTTATGTCATTTCATATTTATTAATTACTTAAAAAGCTAGTTTTATCAAACACTTTAATTTCAACAGCTAACTTTACAGTTATAAGCTTTCAGCTATTAGTCATCAGTTATCAGTTAACTTATATCTTAATTTTACCAAACACACCCTTAATTGAATAAGTATAATTATTTTAAAACAATGTTTAAAAATTGTTTTTAGCTATTATATATATTTTTCAAATATTAAAAATTAGTCCAATTAAAATATTTTTTAATTATAATAAGTTTTAAATTATTTTAATATATTTAAATTGTTACCCAAGGTACTAGCCGAATGGTGCTAATTTAGTTTCCTTACCTCAATGTGTTGGATTTTGAGTCGCTTTATGAACGATTGTAAATGATCATTAATACCGCAAGTTAAAAATAAAAAGTAAACCTTTAAACAAATGATTGTTAAAGTCAACTTTTTTTCATTTCATAATTTGATAATTCATATGGATTCATTATAGATGATTATGTGTACTTTATGCAATTATTTTTAAAGTCAACTATTTTTTCTTCATGATTTAATTTGATGATTTATATTGATTGTGCATATATCAATTTGATACTATCTCCGTTCCTTTTAAATTGTTACTTTTTGACATTTTACACAAATCAAGACAATCAATAATTGTTTCTATTTTTGATGCAATAAGTTATATTTTTACTATAATGACCTTATTAATTTAACATCTCATTTCATATATTTCTCTCCCCGCAATAAATGATAAAGGATAATATTGGTAAAATAACATTTAATGATGCATTGAACTTTGAAAGTGACAGATAAATAGGAACAAAATTTTTCTCCAAAAAAGACACTTAAAAAGGAACGGAGGGAGTAATTTATATTGACAAAAAAAATCTACCATGAATGCATGAAAGAAATACTTAAAAGGTTTATTTGACACAATCCAATAACCGTTTGTTTTTTTGTTTGACTAAAACAAAAATTTAGTAAAATTGGTCAAGAGTTATATTGGATAATTGCTCTATGTGCTTTGTGGATTTTTCAAAAGCCCTTCAAATTTATCAGATCGTAATTTTCGATCTCATAAAATCTATTGAAAACTACAATTTGATGACTCTTTTTGGGTTCAAATCGTCATTATTGATCTTCTTATTTCAGAGGTTCAATAATCTAGGAGGGGCATGGAGCAATAATGATTAATAGAGTTTTCATTATTTAATGTCTATGGAAGAAATAGATACAATGATTCACTTAAAAAGTCATCCGAGATTTGATATAAAAAATATTTTTTGATAAAGTGTAATATCTAAGAATACATTTTTTTAAAAGGAAGAATACATTAAATAAATATTATATTTTTAGTGAATTTTTTTAATAAGTGCTTGTTCTCTCATCTTATAAAAAAAAAGCGATTGTTCTCATTTATCTTTTTAGTTTCTACATACACAAACCAACTATCGAATCAATTGAGTCTTTTTTTAAAAAATTATATTTTTAGTGAATTTTGTTAATAAGTGCTTGTTCTCATCTTGTAAAAAAAAAAGTGATTGTTCTCATTTATCTTTTTAGTTTCTACATACACCAAACCAACTATCGAATGAATTGAGTCTTTTTTTTTTAACTTTTTTTTTTTTTTGAAGTTGACTTGGGAAAGTTTTTCTTGTAATTCAGTTGGGTCTTGAGTCTTTTGACCATTTTACAAACACACACGACCCCAAAATTAAAGTAACATGCATAAAATATATCTTGAATTAATTAAATATTTTAAATTGATGAGTGTAATACAGGTATATGCGTGTGTATAAAAACATATTTTCCCCCCACGAATTCCTATAATTGATTTTTTTTTAAACTTGTGTCTACTAAAAATTCGGGTGCTCAATCGTGGAATGCTTTTTTGCCCCACCCATATATATATTTGCTCCATGCCTTCACCAACTATTTTCCACTAATTAAGATGTGATAACACACGTCACACACAAATGTTTTCACAACAATAAACGCACTCCTTAAGGTTAGGGACAGGTGGTGATATATACCCATCCTCAAGTATTCTTTGAAGACAATGAACATCTCATGTAATGAAAGATAAAACATAATTTTAGTTTAAGAAGGAAGACTATCCTACTAAAAACTTAAAATCAGTTAATGACATTAATTTTTTTAGATGATTTAAAGGCATTAGATGTTTACTTATATCTAATTAATAACTTTTTGAATCAATACATTAGAATCATCTTATGTGAATAAGTTGTTGAATCATATTATAGCATTACCTAAAGTCTAAGCTAAAGAAGTTTTTTTTCTTAACAACTTAAAAGAAATTGTTTACACATCCATGTATGGATTTATTCGCCTCCCTTAGTAGATGAAATCATTTACGAGTGAATGGACAAGGATATTACTTAATACTACAAGGTATTTGAAAATACATTTAAAGTTTACATTTAATGTTTTAAATTTGTGTGAGCTTTAGCCACTAGACTTTTTAACCAAAAAAAAATGTTCTAAATTTTTTTTTTTGGTACAAAAAATATTCTAAATTTTACTCGATCCAATTGAGAGTACAATGTCAAAATATGAGTCGTTTCATCTTGATTCAACAACAAACTGTGATTGTTTACATGAATACATATATGAGCTAACAATATTTTGTTTAAGTAGAAATGAAGTGAGTTACTTACAAGATTAATCTTATTAATTTGGCCAAAATATATCTAACATCTAGTGTATACGTTATTTTCATGCATTTGTCGCTATGCAATCGACATGACTCATAGCTTCCACATCACGCATTTTCCCTTTTCATTATTGCATAGGTCTCACTCACTGATATTTTTATAATTGAAAATGACAAGAAAATGAAAACATAAACAAAAGGCATAAACCAAACATCTCCTTAAATTCTTTGATATTCACAAACACGTCAAGGCAACGGTAACACGACAAAGAGCATTTTCTATCAACTTCCATACTATAAAGATCCAACATAATGTATACCATATATACGTGATTGCCTAATCAAGAATGATTGTTGAAATGGGGTGAGTCAGCAATTCTATCTAACTTTCAGTAAGAAATTAGTTTGATTTAGTTACTGATTTTGTTGAAAGCTTATTCGTTAAGTTTATAAACATCAATGTCACACTCAAATCGACTAAATCTCATTCGATTCGGTACGTTTCATAAATTCATTTTATTAGTTATGAAATCGTTGCTATATGAGACTCATTGTTCAAGGAATGTCAATTTTAGGTCCATATGAGTCATACCTATTGTATTGTTTTACTAAACAAAGTTTTTAACCTTATATGGTCTGATCGAATCAAGTCAATAATTGTCAAACTTTCAAACTTTCTTAGAAGAGTAAGAAACAAAAATCATTTTTATTTTTCATACCGACATAAATTAGATTTCTATAGAGGAAACTAAAAAACCGTGACCCTTCCACAGATAGAACCTTCCTCACTCAAAACACACGCAACTTAAATTGAACCGAAGAGATTATTACAAACCCGCTTCACCCACGCAATTGCCTCTTCACCCAAACGTGTTGTCTCAGTTGCAACTATTGACTATGTCTCTTCTCACATTTTTCACATAAACTTTCAATTATTCAAACCAAAACACCCACAATTTTCACCCATCATTAAACTATTTAAATAATAACATCAATCATCAATAAAATCCAATAAACGCACCACTTTTTATTCCCATATAAAAAACCCACCACCACCCACAACACATTTCATTTCCCTTCTCACCAACAAAAAAAATATCCAAACCTCTTCATTCCATATTAAAACTCTCATTTTAGTTTTTGTTATTACAAATCGAAACGACAAGAGCTGAATTTTATAACCATGCAGACAACTAAACCCAACAAACTTCGAAGTGGGATGGACTTCTTCCAAAGAGCAAAAGCAGTCCGTCTCAGAAGCCACCATGACAAATATCTCTTAGCAGAAGAAGATGAAGAATCCGTTACACAAGGAAGAAACGGTTCATCAAACAACGCAAGATGGTACGTAGAATATGTTCCAAACTACGACAACGTTATTCGTCTCAAAAGCTGTTACGGAAAATACCTAACAGCTTCAGACACTCCATTTCTCCTCGGTATGACGGGTAGAAAAGTGCTTCAAACTAGTCCAAAGACTTTGGATTCTTCTGTTGAATGGGAGCCTGTTAGAGATGGTGTTCGTGTGAAGCTGAAGACGAGGTATGGGAATTTTCTAAGAGGGAATGGTGGGTTGCCACCGTGGAGGAATACTGTGACGCATGATATTCCGCATAGGACTGTTACTCAGGATTGGGTTTTGTGGGATGTTGATGTTGTTGAGATTCATGTTAGTAAGCAGCAACCTTCTGCTCCAGCTTTTGAAACTAGCATGCCTCCTTCTCCTGCTGTGGCGGTGGCTCCTCCTAGTGTTTCTGCTAGCTTTTCTAGACAACAGGTATGAATTGTTCTATGAAAAGTTTTGATTTTTTTTTTATCTGGGTTGCTTTGGTTTTGTTTTGAATTAGTTATGTATGATTTATTGTTTGAGAAATATCAATTTTTTTTATCTGGGTTGTTTTGATTTAGCTTGAAATTAGATATGCATGATTTATTGTTTGAGATGTAATAATATTTGTTATCTGGGTTGTTTTTGGATAAGCTTGAAATTTTGATTCTATTATCAATTTGGTCATGTAAAGCTTTGATGAATTAGTTACTGAAATTGATAAAATTTTTCAATGATTTGTGAATTTGTGAGTACTTAATTACAACAATTATATTAGTCACTGATGGTTTTGAGGATTAAATTGACGGAGTAAAAAGATTTATATATGAGATTTTCAATTATCAGCCATTAATGTGAAATATTAGGGGTTATTTATTTTTCTAATTTCCATTGAGTATGATTAAGCGTGTGTTTGTTTCGCGTTTGCAACACACAAAAGCACGTTTGCATGCTTCTTGATGCGTTTTTGCCGTGATTTCCAGAAGCTCCAAATACAAGTTTCTACGCTAACGTGGTTTTTTGGTGTGATTTTCACCAAACTTCGTTTTGCAAACGTTGTACCAAACAGACACTAAGTATTAGAGAATGCATTCTACAATTATTCTGTTCAAAATGTGCTTTTCATAACAAATCCAATATTTGTGGAAATTTGGAAAATGCCAAAAAGATACAAGGTTTTTCTAAAAAGCATTCTATGTGATCATTCATTTATTTTTTTTCTCTATCACAATTGTTGTGTAGTATCTATCCATGGAATATTCAAATGCAAATTGAAAATGTTTTAGAAAGTAAACAAATTCTTAATGAATATATAGATTGAAAATAAATTGATGATTTACTGCTTGAATTCTGCTTTGGTTTTTTGCTTCTTTGGTTAATTGTGTTTGGTTTTGTTTGCAGTCGAATGCTGATGCATCACCTAGGAAGATGGAGGGGCGAATTATCTACTACCATGTTGCTGAAGATGATGGAGAAGTGAGTGATGAAGGTGTGCAGGGATATTCTTTGGTTTTCAAAGGGAATGGAGTTGAGGAATTGAGCAAGAAGTTTGAGGAAGAGACAGGGTTAGAGGGAATCATTGTGTGTACCAAGAGTCCTTTGAATGGAAAGCTTTATCCTCTTCGTTTGCAGCTTCCTCCAAATAATGTGACTATGCAGGTTGTTTTGGTTCTTCCTTTCTCAAAAGGTTAGAATTCTTTTCCCCCCTTTTGATTAATTAATCTAGTTTACTACTACTGAACTTGCATCATTCTAGGAACGATTATTTAGACGTTGTAGACCAATTAATCAAGCTATGGTTTGTAAATATCACAAACGTTTTGCGATGCTTATTTGGCCTTTACCGAACATGTTGGGTAAATGCTAACAACACATTTTCTAATACTCTTTCCAATACACGTGTTTACACTTATCCTTTAAGTGTGTGTTTGGTCACGGTCACAATGCATGTGGTTAGACTCTGCAATTTCTAGCTCTGGAAAATGTATTGGAATTAGCATTGTGCCCTGAAATATTTGGTTGTTCTGATTTGAGTGCTTACATTGTATTTTATACATCATTTACTTCCTTGTTTTACAGTATTTCTTTCATCATTTATCTATGTACTATAAATTTTGACATTTGCTTCATTTTCTTGTGTTTCAGTGGCAAGAGAGTTGGAGGCACAAGGTTTTCTTTGAGAAGCCAGATTTTGCAACACATGACCTTTGTACATACTACATACTGATTCAAGCTTCTGAGAGTTATATATGAAAACATTTAGGATTTGAGAATGTGTTATAACTTATAAGTTCCGCCTTGTACTAGTCCATTGCATTTGTTCAGCAGATTCCTGTTGAAGCAGCTTAAAATTGCCATGGAAATGGATCATAAGTGTAACGACAATGTTCGATGGTTTTGTAATGTTATAGGCTTCAAGATTGTTCTCTAGGTCATCCTATGACATGTTCATATAAGTTTTGTCAGAATCAGAAAGATTTTTTGATTATATATAAATTTATGATTTATGATACACTATTGAAATCTTGAAGCATGTTTTTTGAGTTTAATTTACCAGTCAGTGGAGTCATTTTTTCTTTCGTCACGTTAGTGTAAATTTTTTTATATACATCCAATGATGTGTGACATACCATTGGATATATGTGTAAAATATTTTTACGGTTAAAATCACGATTGTATATAAACCAAACACTTTCTTAGAGGAACTTCTTTCTAATTATTCTTTTTGATGTAACAAAATTTGTTGTCCAAGTGAATTAAGTTTCTGTCATGCTCAGACGTTAAGTAGATCTATTTTTTATCTTATGTAAAAACAAAATTTATTTTACTGTCAAATTGTATCAACAAAGTAACAATCTTAACAAGATTTGTGATACTTGAACGGTGGATGCCGATTACCATCAATTTTTTAAATATTTTTGACATCATACAATAATATTCACACATCAAAATATTAATATATATTTTTGGACCGAATGAAGGGCGCTCTTCCTACGAATAGAGCTGTCAAAATGGGCCGGCTAACGAGCCGTCCTATTAGCCCATATTTTTGGACCGGACCTAAAAAACTAGCCCAAAAACACACTCGGGCTTTTTTGGCCCAAACTCATCTGGCCCATACAAAACTTGGGCGGGGCCGGGCCATTATTAGTATTTAATTTGATTGTTTGTTAAAAAAATACTATATTTTTGAAAAAAATTATCAACAATTTTAAAATTTATCAATAAAAAATATTTGAATAAATAAACTTAATCAAAATGAATGAATTTAGCTTAAAGTTTATAAACTATTAATTTGATTTAATTGAATGAATAATTTAGAGTTTCATTAATATTCAATGTTAATGTAAAAATTACTTACACTTTTATGTTTATCCAATCATATTTTAGCAAAAAAATAGTGGTGAGTGACTAATATATAAAATATATATATAAAAAAATTGAATAAGTTTTAAAAGTAAAAAATAAACGGCCGGGTCTGGCTGGCCCACACAGGCCGGGCCAGGCTCTAGAATGTGCGGCCCAATTATAATTGAGCCGGGCCGGGCTGACCCATGCATGTAGTCGGGCCTCTTGGGCCCGGGCTGGGCTGGACCAGCCAATTTGACACCTCTACCTATGAGAATCAAACAGTTAAGACAAAAAAATATTAGATTTATGCTCTTCCCCCTGCACAAAACACTCGCGCCCTGCAACCTTTTCAAATATACCCCTGCGTGAGTTAAGTCCCACTCAATATTTCAACACAGCAACCAATATTTATTTATTTTTAACAAGACCACATCAACCGATTAAATTATGGAATAGCATAATTTTTGTTGAATTGGAAACCAATTCCAATTGAATAGCATGATTTTCAATTGTAAACCGATTCCAATTGAATTTTAATTTCTGTTGAATAATTGAATTGTCTTTTTAAGAGGCTCAATAATTTAATTGTAACGGTGAGTTATTGTATCAAATGTTTATGTTGAATTGTAATTCAATAGCATGTGAGAAAGAAACCTTTTGAATTGAAGGTTACACAACAACGGATTGAACAAAAACAATTTAGCACTACGGTGGATGGAAGAAAGAAAGGTAGAAGAAGGTGGGTTTGAAGGAGAAATGTTTTATTCCAGCGTGAGTTAATCACACAGTGTTACTTAACTACAGAACTTTACACATGCGTTAGTTAATTAGCGCATGAGTATTTTGGTCAGTTTGGTTAGGTGGGAGCGAAATGTGCTGGGGGGAAGAGCGGAAATCAAAATATTAATATAAAAATTTGATTTGTATACAAAAAAAGGTCTTGTCTTCCATCCTTAAAAAAAAATAAGGCTTAAATGCACTTTTGGCCCCCTATGTTTTCCGTTGTAGCAATTTTTCCCCCCTAACAAAAAAATGCAATTTTAACCCCTTAATTTTTCGCAACTATGCTGAGAAGCCGCCACGTGTCCCAAAAAAGGGGGCCAAAATCCCAAAGTATTTGTAAAGATAAGGGGTCAAAAGAGCATATTTTCCTAAACATGAAAAAATTAGGGGGTTAAAACTGCATTTTTTTGTTAGAGGGCCAAAATTACTACAACCGCAACCATAGGGGGCCAAAATGCATTTAAGAAAAAAAAAAAAGAAAAAGAAAAAAGTTCTTGTCCTCCGTTTAAGAATTCTAAATTAAAAAATACATTTCTGGTTTGTACTTTAATTATAAAAAATTTCCTTTTATTGTTAGCTGGTGGTAGTTCCAAAATATTTCTGCTATTCACTTCTTCAGTTACAACTCAGAACAACCTTGTGAACTCCGTTTCTTTTTGTTCTCTAATGCCCCCAAATTTTTAACTTCTAATAACTCAATCTTACTTCATACCAAATTTCCATTTTCACCTCAATTTTTAGTCTCTAATGGCTTCTTCAGCTTTATTAATAACACCCCCATTTCACTTCACAAAACCCCATCGAAAAACCCCACTTTTCAAACACCATTCTCTTAAACCAAAACCCTCCTTAACCCTTCATCATCGTTCTTCTCTTTTCACACATTCTCTTACAAAAACAGCTCTTACCCAAACCAATGCTTCTTCTACTGAATATTTGGATGCTATTGATGAACCTGAAAGGTTGATTTTTTACGAGGAAAAACCGCTGAAATTTGCTTTATGGGTTATTTTCTGGGCTTCTATGTCTTTGGCTTGGTTTGCTTATTCAAAGGATGCTAATGCTGCTACTGCTGTTGATTCTATTAAAGCTTCTAGTTTTGGATTGAAGATTGCGAATTCGTTGAGGAAATTGGGTTGGCCTGATTGGGTTGTTGTGTTTGCTCTTGCTACTCTTCCTGTTCTTGAGCTTCGTGGTGCTATTCCTGTTGGTTATTGGTTGCAGCTTGACCCTGCAACTTTGACTGTGTTATCCATTCTCGGGTTAGTTTCTTCTTCTTTTGATCATACCTTTTTCTTTTGTAGGAGAAAATGATCCTTTTTGTACCGCCGTTAGACCGACAATGCTGTATGAGACAGAGTGTTGGGCGATAAAGAACCAACATGACAGTAAAATAAGTGTAGCGGAGATGAGGATGTTGTGTTGTATGTTTGGTAAAACTAGACATGATAGAATTTGAAATGACAATATTAGAGAGGGAGTAGGGGTAGCACATATCATGGAAACGATGGTAGAAACTCGGCTTAGGTGGTTTGGGAATGTAGAAAGAAGACCTGTTGATTATGTAGTAAGGAGACTAGATAAGACGAGGAGTATTCAAATCACTAAATGTAGAGGAAGACCTATAAAAACTATAAGAGAAACTATTAAGAAGGATATAGAGATTACTGAGGTGGATTAGGATGTGATATACGATAGAACATTATGGCGGCATTTGATCATGTTGTTGATCCTACTTAGTGGGTTAAGGCTTGGTTGTTGTTATTGTTGTTTTTCTAGTACCCTTTTTGTTAACTTATGTGATGCAAAAAATTGATATTTTTTCTTCACTTTTGTAAAGGTAGGGGAATAGAGAGATAGGAAAAGATGGCATAGAAGGTGGGGTTGGCTCTTTATTTCTATGGTTTGGATTTTGTGTTTTATAAAGAAAATTTGAAACATTATGCATGACACTTCTATAGAGGTAAGATAGACCTGAATATTTAGGTGTGAAGAAAAATCAAGACTTAAGATGATGTATTTAATTTTTTATAATTTTTTAGCATCAAATGTTGGTTAATTGTTAGTGCTTGTTAGTTGTTAGTGGGGTGCATGGTTTTAAATAGCTGTTGCGTCTTAATTATTGATATTGCGAAGATCTGTGGCCGATATGGCCTCAATTGTTGTCGCATTGTGGTTTCGACAACATCCAAAACTGTTTTTCCACGGCTCGGATTTTAGGATGTTGAAAACCCTGGTGGGATGAGAGGGGATAAAACTCATGACTTTCAATAGTTAAACTTATACACATTCCAGAACTCATAAGTTGAGTTGCCACTCCCAGCCAGGTTTAATGATGTATTCTTGAAATCCACTGTAATCATACTTTCCATTTGCTATTAATGGGTTTTGTACAATTCGTCGTGGTTATGGTTTAAGATAATGTGTCTTTGTTGCTGTTGTTGTGATATTGTTACCATAGAATTTGCACCTTCACTTTGAATAGTTATATTAGAGTTTTTTTTAATTTTTTTTTATTTTATTTTTTATTTTTATAATAGTTATATTAGAGTACATTTTACTATGTAATTTTAACTTTATGTTATGGTGAGGTTTTGGTATTCACATTTTAAAAATGGGTTTGATTTGTTACACTATGTTTCGTTAGATATGAAACAGGGAAACAAACCTGGACACTGAACACAACACAAACATGGACACGCTTGTTATCTGTGTGTGTAGCATGTTTTAGTTAAAAACTAATTAATCTTGAACATTCAAATATGCATGTGTTGAATACAACGATGACCAAAGGTAGGTAACGGTGTTCCAAAATGAAGTGTATTAGATACTGTTAAAAAAAAAGGTTTTAACTTCTTTTTTATATTTTAAGTTTATTTTTCTGATAGTTTTAACTTCTGATGTGAAGCCTTGTTTGAGTGTTAGCCAATTGTCCAAGTTTGTTGAAAATAATTCTTCCAATAGAAGTTCAAATGAGGAGTGTTTGACAGGGATTATACAAGTGTCGTATGGGTGTCGAGCATCTGTATTACAAACAAGTCCTAGTTTCTGATGTCTCAAGAAGGAGAAGTGCCCATGCTGCATAGAATCTTTAATGCTTGTAGCAGTGTTTCAGTTAGCGGCGCTATAGCTAAGTGGGATTTTAATAAGTCACTATTGATCTATGATTACAAAATGTTGGAAAATACTGGCTATGGCAGCACTGTAACACTGTACCGTTGTGGAATTTAAACATATCACTATTTTCAGCAATCTGTAACTGACAACTCTGGCTTGTTGACATATTTAATTTATTTTTTGGTAGTAATGGGAGTTTTTTTATGGTTTAATTAACGAGTTTTGTACAATTGATGCAGGAACATGGTACCTGTGCCGTTCATCATACTCTACCTGAAACGATTTGCATCTTTCCTCGCTTCCAAGAGCCCTTCGGCATCACGATTCCTCGACATTCTGTTCAAAAATGCCAAAGCAAAGGCTGGACCAGTGGAGGAGTTTCAGTGGCTTGGTCTGATGCTCTTTGTCGCTGTCCCATTTCCTGGCACAGGAGCATGGTCTGGAGCCATTATAGCATCAATTCTTGATATGCCATTTTGGCCAGCCGTGTCTGCAAATTTCTTCGGTGTTGTATTTGCCGGGATGCTGGTAAATTTGTTAGTGAATCTTGGTCTGAAGTATGCAATCATTACTGGTATCATCCTTTTCTTTGTTTCCACATTCATGTGGACCATCCTTAGAAATCTTAAAAAAGGTTTTAGCTCATCAAATTGACTTTTAAAATGTCGTAGACTCATAGTTTTCTTTATGAATACAAAGACAATTGTTAAAAGTTTTGTTGTTTATTCTATTCATTGGTTTTTATGAGTTAAAATTTGTAAATAATAATATGTAAGATTGAAATGGCTAATATTTTACGTGCATCCATATAGTTTTAAATTGCGGCCACAATATTTAGGTTTTAGTGGTCTCCTCAATGGCAATTGCAGCCACATTGGTAACATATGGCTGGATTTTTCTGCAATATCAAGGTTTCCAGCATAACTGCAACCACAGCCTTAATTTAGAGTCAATACCTTCAATCCAGTTTTCCCTGATATGTGTGAAATCACAATTTTGGGGAAATTAAGAGTTTTGACTTACTGATGTTCCTTGTTGCAGAAAACCCTGGATATTATAATTTTCCCCCAATCTTGGGCACTTGGGTGGGAACCTTGAAACCTATTCAAATTATCACGTTTGTGGTACATTTTTGTTTTACTCATTTTATTTTTGTTTTTAAATGTGAATATAGAAATTGAAGATAAAAAACACCATATATGATTAGGATTCTTCAAACTGAATTCGAGTGCTCATAAAACTTTTAAAACAAAGTAGGAATGCTTATGTCACTTCCAATTCTTACATCTTCTAATTATTTACATTTTGTACTTTGAGTAATATTAGTGATTGGTTACATCCTAGTTTGCCTAGTAAAAATTTGATGAGTTCAATTTTGGTTCTATTTAGGGTTTGTTTGGATTGTTTTATTTCAGTTTATCTACTGACATGAGCACTTGTAACTTGTGAGACTGTTTGGAAGAGCATATGGAAACAACTTTTGACATGTTCATAAGTTGTTGTCAGCTTATTTCAACTTATGAAAGGTTAGGTTATGAAAATAGCCTATAGTTTATATAAAAACAGTTTAACTTTATTTTTTGTTATAGAACAGTTTAACTTAGCCTTATGCTATGTGAACAATGTGAGCTCTACTATAAATGCTCTGATTGTGATACTAATGTTCTGTCTTGCTACTTTCTCTTTATTTGGTTATGTTAAAATATTGTTTCGATCACTCCACGTGTTTGAGAGAATCGATCCTTTGGATCTTACTAAATGATTTTAAGAACTTCATTTGAGATTAATTGTGATGCATGCATGTATGTGACTAGTGGTATCCTAAGCCTACGTGCATTTGTCTTGAAAAAGTTTTTAAAAGTCCCTGTTTTATGCAAGGGCGATTAAATATTCATTTTCTAAGGAGTTTGAAAAAAATAATTTTTGGAGTTTAGGGTATCATACCACATATCAACAAGCCTCAAAACTGTCTTGCTTGAATTTGGATATACAAGCTGAATTGCAAGCCTCAGAACATGACAACACTTGGGAGCTAACCTTTCTCCCTTTTGGGAAGAAACCCATTGGTTGTAAATGAGTTTACAAGATTGAGTACAAGTCTGGTGCACCTATAGAACGATATAAAGCTCGCCTTGTTGCCAAGGGTTACACTTGGATTGGAGGTATTGACTTTATGGGCACTTTCTCACCGGTGTACTTTAGCTACTTCTTGCCATTGCAACCACCCAATATTAACATCTCCATCTGGATGTCAACAATACATTCCTCCATGGTGAATAGGATGAGAAGTTCTGCAAGGTGGTTCCTCCCTTATCTATGTGGATGATCTCATTCTGCCAGGGAATGATATAGCAGAAATTACCCTTGTGAAGAACCAATTTGACAGTTCTTTCAGAATTAAAGAAAGACTTGGCCACTTTGCATTTCTTCCTTAGCCTAGAAGCTGCTCATTCTTAATTCGCTTGGTATTTCAATGTGCCAACGTCAATATGGCTCAAATTTATTGATTGAAACTGGTCTCTTAATGCTCATTTCTTCTCTTCGGCTCTCCTATACTGTGACAACCGATATGCTCGTCATGCTTCTGTCAACTCTATTTTTCATGAGTGCAGAAAGCACATTGACATTGATTGTCATGTAGTTTGCGAGAAGTTGCAGGCTTGCTTGTTTCACCTTTTCCCTGTGGCTAGCACTACTCAGCTGACAATTGATCAATGTCTTGGATCCTCGACCATTTTCACCATATCTTTCAAAGCTGGGCGTGCACAAGCTTTTTATTTATGCCAATTGTACATAACTGTTATTTAATCACAGTTAGTTAGACTATTTAGAACATGTTTAACTGTTAGTTGGTTAGAACTCTTCTGTGTATATATCCAGTTTGCATTCAATCAACAAACCTAAGATCATTTTTACATAATTCGTAAATCGTCTTACGACGAGTAAGATTTGAACCAACAACCTCCAACTCCTTTTCACTTAACTCAAATGAGTTAAGTTACCCCATCACTCAACTCAACCCCTCCGATGGTGTTTCTGTTGACTAGCACTCTTTTGTTGAGTGTGGTCCATGAGATCATGTTTCTACTTCTCAGTTCATTATTTCTTGTGGCAGCAAATTCGGGATATATTGATTTTGGCTTGATCCATGCACTTATGCTTGGATTTAAGCTAATTTTTGTCTTTTAAAAAAAAAAAGAATAAAAAGCAACAAAATAGTTTAATAATAATTTTTGAGTAGTGCTAGCAACACTCTCTTTCCAACACTCTCCTAAACACTCACTTCATTATTGGTTTAAATCAAGGTGGGTCTCACACATTAGAAATGGTTTCCACTTAAAGTGGTGGAACATAAGTTAGTTTCATCCAATAAAAGAGTGAGTGTTAGAGAGAGTGTTGAAAAAAGAGTGTCCTAAGCATTACTCATAATTTTTTTTTCTTCCTATTGATAATAGTAATAACTAGGAAGCATTTCGCCACATAGGTGTATTAGTTAATTTTCTATTTTGGCCTAGATGGAAGATTAATGGCACTACACTAAAATTTTCGAATAAAGCAAAAACACCAGATAAATCATGCCAAAGAAGAGTAACACATCAACAAATTAAAGGGGAGTAGGATATTAAAAATTATTTGGAAAATTTGAACTTCATAAACATAATAACCAATTGATTTCTCTTAAAACTGGTACGTTAAAATGGAAAATCATTATCATTCTATGATTAGTTCTCCCAATGTGAAAGCATGTCAGGTGACAAGCAAAGCAAATAAATACTTCTCTCCATTTGAATTCTGCATTACGTTGAATAGTTGCTTGATACTTGTTCAAATTTCCAAAGATATACATGCTTTGAAACAATTGATATTAGAGTTTAGCAAGATTCACGATCTTCTCAATCTTACGATCTAGGTCACCATCATTTACTCGATTTAGTTTTTCTATTACATCCTTTGCAGTTTTCTCAAGAAGTTTAGATTCCATCCTGCAGTTATGTAATCATTATGGTAAAAGTTACCGTAGTCAGAAATTACAATATTTTGAAGATTAAAAGTCGAAGAAATATTTTATGGAAACTAAAATGAAAGTCAGCTGTTTTATCAGAATTAAAAACGTATTAATCCTTCGAAAATGTAGTTACTGTTAACCGAGCATTCCCAACCAGAAATATTTGTTGCTTCTCTTAAAGCATCTCTCCATGTTTGCACGTTCTCCATTTTGCCCTGAAATTGTTTCTCATGTTTAACAAATGCTTAAGCATAACTTCCCGTTTGGTTGCGAACATGGGAGGGATCGATATCATAAAAGATAGGCAAAACATTTTGCCCTTTCATCTTCTTACATTCAAGTATTTTCACAAGCTCATCCAAACACCACTTAGAGTTTCCGTAGTTTTTCGAAAATATAACGATGGAAACCTTTGCCTCCTCAATGGCCATAAGAAGTGTGGACGATATCTCATCTCCTCTTTGAAGATTGTAATCTATATATGTTCTGACCTTAAGTCTGGTCAAAGTGGCGTGAAGATGGCTAGTGAAGGTGTAGCATGTGTCCTCACCTCTAAAGCTGAGGAACACTTGACCATGCTTTTGGTGATGAGGAGGGAAAGAGGTTGACCATGACATGTTTATTGGCTTTCTAACTTAACATTAAGGAGATAATGGTGATATGAGTGAAAATTTTAATTCTAGCTTCATGTGAATTTAAACACTAAGTGAAGTTCTTGTTTTAACATGATTTAGTTATGTGAAAACCCAATAAAAGAATGAATTATGAACCTTCCTACAAAGTCGGGCTATTCCTAATTTAGGGTATATTCTTAACTTTATGTGTGAGCACCGACAAATAAAAAATAATAATCATATCATACTTCATGCTTAATATAAAATCTTATTAGGTCATGCATTTGGTTAACCCTAATAGCTAATGTGATTTGCCTTCTTTGCATTCCTTTCAAACTTACAACGCAAGCTAATCCCCTCTATTTAATGAGTGTACTGACGTGGCATACTCCCTCCTTTGCTAAACCCTAAGCGTGTAGTACAAGCCATTAGCTAAGCATTAATTGCGTTTTCCAAATTAAGTTTCCCTCCCAACTTTAAATGGTCACTCATAGGCCATATTTGAATTGCCATTTTCCCTCCCTTGAAGCCACATAATAAATTCGACCCTCCTTTCAATGCTCATCTTTTAATCTTCCCAATACTAATTTGTTGTAGTATGACTTAAAATTAGAGTTTTGGAGTGCCAAAAATCGGGGTTCGATTTGGACAAATTGGTGGCCGATTTTGAAGTGTTTTTAAGCCTTTTCACTCGGCAAAAATCGGTGCCTAATTTCGCCAGCAGCAAACAAAATAAAAACGTATTTTAGGCTGAGATTTGTTCCAATTTTTTTAGAGATTCTTTTACTATAAATATAGACCTTGTATCAGAGGTAAACCTTGAAGTAAAGAGCCAGAAAACAAGAGTTTAGAAGCCAACACTAAAACTAGGGTTTGTAGAGTTTGCTCTTGGCAACAAACACTAGGGTTGGTATTGATTCATCTTGGAGAAACACTATTAAAATTTAGTCTCTTGATCACGGGAAGAGATTGGGACTTTGGGTAGAATTAGGTTTAAATACTAATTCTTGTAACCTTTTTTTATATCTCTTTGTAAAGTTACCCATCATTGTAGTGGAACAGAGGGCTGCTCTCTCCCCCGGACTAGGTCAATATTGGACCGAACTGGGTAAACAAATTTTGTGTTCTCTCTTTCTTTCGTTCGTCGTTTTCTATCTTTTGCCTGTGTTTAAAACTATCACCCACATTGTTTTGGTTGCTTGATTAATTTGCTCCACACATCAAGTATTTTATTGGTGTGATTTTAACGAATTCACAACAATTGACGCCCACTGTGGGGAGCAAGGGTTAAACGATAATAGAGTACCATGAGTTCGAAGTGGGATGCTGAGAAGTTTATCGGAGATACAGATTTTGGGTTATGGAAAGTAAAGATGGAAGCGGTGTTAATACAACAAAAGTGTGAGAAAGTTTTGAAGGGTGAAGGTGCGTTACTGGTCACCATATGTCACAAGCGAAGAAGATCGAGATGGTGGACAAGGCTAGGAGTGCCATTGTCTTGTGCCTCGGGGATAAAGTTCTAAGAGATGTAGCGAAGGAACCAACAACGACATCGATGTGTACAAAGTTGGAGTCTTTGTATATGACAAAGATTTTGGCTCATCGACAATTCCTAAAGTAACAACTCTACTTGTTCAAGAGTGTGGTGTTTCGTTGGGGAGATGAAGAAGGTGGTGTTTCTCACCTTGGGAGTGATGCCTTGTAGATAGGTGGTCGTTTGGAGAAACGTTAAACGCTCAACATCAGCCTGGAGAGGTGGTGGGAAGAATACTCATGGTCAGTCTGAAGAGGCGGAGTTAAGAATACTCGCGATCAACCTTTGAGGTGGAGTTGCAAGGTGAAAGTTATAGTGGATGTACGCATTTGGAAGTTGAGGTAGAGAAAGCTCAACTTGAGGTGGATTTAATGATACCGGAAATGGTACAACTATGGAAACCTTGGGTGCTATGCTCTAGTGTTGAGCAAGGGAATTCTTTAAGACGATAGATGCCATTCCGAAGTTTGATGAATGTATGACATGACTTGTGGGATTACCATAAAAGACCAAGGGTAATTGGAAGCATGTGAATCTTCAAGAAGGCTGAAGGCATTCTAATGGTTGAAGAGGTTGTGGTGTAGACTTGTGGAACTACCTTAAATTCTCCTAGTGTAGTTTGATGCAAGGATGGTCTTCAAGAAGGCGGAAGACATTCCGATGGTAAAAGAGATTATGGTGTAGACTTGTGGAACTACCTAAAATTCCTAGTGTTGTTGGATGCAAGGATGATCTTCAAGAAGGTGGAAAGTATTCCGATGGTTGAAGAGATTGAGTGGAAGCTTGTGGATCTACATGGTGTAGTTGGAAGCAAGGGAAGATGAAGCATGGAGAGAGCAGCATGGTTGTTAATGGTTAAATTGACATCATCACTAATTTAGAGTTAAGGTGGAGAATGTTGTAGTATGACTCAACATTGGAGTTTTGGAGTTCCAAAAACCGGGGCCCGATTTGGACAAATCGGTGGCCAATTTTGAAGTGTTTTTCAGCCTTTTTATTCGGCAAAAATTGGTGCCCGATTTTGCCAGCAGCAGATAAAATAAAAAAGAATTTTAGACTAAGAATTTTTCCTATTTTTTTAGGGATTCTTTTATTAAAAATATTGACCTAGTATCAGATGTAAACCTTGAAGTAGAGAGCCTGAAAACAAGGGATTATAAGCCAACACTAAAACTAGGGTTTGTCGAGTTTGTTCTTGGCAAAAAACAATAGGGTTGAGATTGATTCATCTTGGAGAAACACAATTAAGATTGGGTCTCTTGGTCACGGGAAGAGATTGGGACTTTGAGTTGAATTATTTTTGAAGACTAATTCTTGTAACCTTTTTGATATCTCTTTGTAAAGTTAGTCATCATTATAGTGGAACAGAGGGCTACTCTCTCCCGCAGACTAGGTCTGTGTTGGACCGAATTGAGTAAACAAATTTTGTGTGTTCTCTCTTTTGCTTGTGTTTATAACTGTCACCCACGTTGTTTTGGTTGCTTGCTTAATTTAGTCCACATATCAAGTATTTTATTGGTGTAATTTTAACGAATTCACAACAATTGGCGGATACTGTGGGGTGCAAGGATTAAACGATAATCAAGTACCATGGGTTCGAAGTGGGTTACTGAGAAGTTTACCGGAGATAATGATTTTGGGTTATGGAAGGTAAAGATGGAAACGATGTTAATACAACAAATGTGTGAGAAAGCTTTGATGGGTGAAGGTGCGTTACCGGTCACCATGTCACAAGCGAAGAAGACCGAGATGGTGGATAATGTCAGGAGTGCCATTGTCTTGTGCCTCGGGGATAAAGTGTTGAGAGATGTAGCGAAGGAACCAACCGCAACATCGATGTGGTCAAAATTGGAGTGTTTGTATATGACAAAGTCTTTAGCTCATCGACAATTCCTAAAGCAACAACTCTACTTGTTCAAGAGTGTGGTGTCTCATTGGGGAGATGAAGAAGGTGGTGTTTTTCACCTTGGGAGTGATGCTTTGTAGAGCGGTGGTCGTCTGGAGAGACGTTAAACAACCAACATCAGCCTGGAGAGGCGGTGGGAAGAATACTCATAGTCAGTCTGAAGAGTTGGAGGTAAGAACACTGGTGATCAACCTTTGAGGTGGAGTTGCAAGGTGAAAGTCAGTGGATGTACGCATTTGGAAGTTGAGGTAGACAAAGCTCAACTTGAGGTGGAGTTAATGACACTAGGAATGGTACAACTATGGAGACCTTGGGTGTTATGCTCTAGTTGTGAGCAAAGGAATTTTTCATGAAGATGGAAAGCATTCCAAAGTTTGGAGAATGTATGGCATGACTTGTGGGATTACCAGAAAAGACCAAGGGTAGTTGGAAGCAAGTGAATCTTGAAGAAGGTGGAAGGCATTCCAATGGTTGAAGAGGTTATGGTGTAGACTTGTGGAACTACCTAAAATTCCTAGTGTAGTTGGATGCAAGGATGGTCTTCAAGACGGCGGAAGACATTTCGATGGTTGAAGAGGTTATGGTGTAGACTTGTGAAACTACTTAAAATTATTCCTAGTGTAGTTGGATGCAAGGATGATATTTAAGAAGGTGGAAGGCATTCCGATGGTTAAAAAGATTGGGTGGAAGCTTGTGAGCTACATGGTATAGTTGGAAGCAATGGAAGATAAAGCATGGAGAGAGCAACATGGTGGTTGATGGTTAAACTGACATCATCACTAATTTAGAGTCAAGGTGGATAATGTTGTACTATGACTCAAAATTGGAGTTTTAGAGTGGCAAAAATCGGGGCCCAATTTGGACAAATTGGTGGCCGATTTTGAAGTGTTTTTCATCCTTTTCATTCGAAAAAAATCGTAGCCCGATTTTGCCAGCAGCAAATAAAATAATAATGTATTTTGGACTGAGATTTTTTCCAATTTTTTGAGGGATTCTTTTACTATAAATATAGACCTTGTATCAGATGTAAACCTTGAAGTAGAGAGACAGAAAACAAGGGTTTAGAAGCCAACATTAAAACTAGGGTTTGTAGAGTTTTCTCTTGGCAACAAACACTAGGGTTGAGATTGATTCATCTTGGAGAAACACTATTAGGATTGAGTCTCTTGGTCACGGGAAGAGATTGAGACTTTGGGTAGAATTAGGTTTGAAGACTAATTCTTGTAACCTTTTTGATATCTCTTTGTAATGTTACTTATCATTTTAGTGGAAAGGAAGGCTGCTCTCTCCCCAGGACTAGGTCAGTATTGGACTGAACTGAATAAACATTTTTCGTGTGTTCTCTCTTTCTTTCTCTTATTGTTTTCTATACTTTGCTTGTGTTTATAACTGTCACCGATATTGTTTTGTTTGCTTGATTAATTTACTCCATACATCAAGTATTTTATTGGTGTGATTTTAACGAATTCACAACATAATTAATGTCCATTCTCATACAAAGCTTTTGTCTTTTCAATGAGTTGTAGTATCATGAACAATTCCATTTTGTTTGGATGTGATGTTTGCTACCATAACTATACGATTTCCTTCCACTTGATGTGTTAGATAGAATTTGAATGATATATGATGAACATGTTTTTGTTGGCGTGCAATGCAATTTTGTGGGTTGATTATATGGCACAATAATACTTGTTGATTGTCAATCACGTTGTCCCTTTCTGATTTTTTTCTCTATTTAGTTCGGTTGTTGTAATTTAGATATGCTTGATAGCATCTAATAGTTATTACGATTTTTGCTTGGATTACATTCCTTAATTACATAACTATGAGAATTGCATAATGAGTCTTAAGAAAAAAAATGGTATAAGTTCATTTTTCATGAATAAAAGTTTCTTACCCGTTAATTCGGTTAGTATTTAAAAATAGTAACTTTTGACGATATTCAATTACATTATTGTTATTTGTTCTAGCTATTTCACCGTGGAGGTTCTTATTACATATTAGGGAGGATAGTACAAAGTTGTTTGAGGGGAGGATCAGATTTTTATCTTTGAAAGTGTCTATGCATTGATTTATTTGCATAACAAAGTTTGCTAATTTATTTAGGCCTGCAATAAATTACAGGTAAAAGCTTTAAGCTTTGAATCTGTTCCAAGAATCAAGAACCAAGATAAGGAAGGAATCATCTATTTAAGTTCATCTTTGAGTTTGAGTAATGGTATTACATAATTGATTGTATTGAAATATCTATCGATGATTTTTTGCTTTCTCTTAAAAATCATATGTACTTGAAGAAGATGTTTGTGGTGTTTAATTTTATATCATATTTGCATGCATATATACTACGGTATGCGCAAAGTTTTGCAACTCGAGAGTTTACCTCAATTCGTTTTGCTTAGGTAAACTCGACTCGAGAACTCGTACGAGTTTACCTAAAATTAAGATTATATAAAATTTATTATATGCATAACATATATAAACTAATATAATATTGTAAATAGGTTAATAGTGCAAAATATGACTTAATTATAAAGGAAAATTATACCAAACTACCATAATAAAATATTATGCTCAACTTAGAATCAAAATACAAGAATTAACGCTCAAAATCATAAGTTTCATAAGTCTTTAAGATTAAGTCATCCATAAAACCATCCAAAATAGCAAGTTTCACAAGTTCGTAAAGTTGTTAATAAAACTATCCAAAAAATAAACTAGTTAATTTCTTCAAAATGTCATCAAACACCACCAACGCAACCCTAACCAGCGTAACAATCAGAATTTCCCCCGTCGGAATCCTAACCCTAACTGGTATGTGCTCTCTTGTTCACGGTTTGAGAACTTAGATAAGAAAGAAAAAGAAACGTTTCATTTTAGGAAGCTAGCAATGTGTTACTGTAAAGGTAACTATTCAGTAAACGTTATTCAGTAAACGTTTCAGTCTTTGGGCTTGTAGAATAAGAATTGGGTTTTGAAGAAAATGGGCCAATTTTTTTTTAAAATACTTTTTTTAGATGTAAACTCGTAAAACTCGGTCCGAGTTTACCGAGTGTTAACTCGGTCAAACTTGTCAAACTTTCCGATTTTACCAGAAACCGAATTTACCTCCGAGTTAACACGATTTTGGTACCTAAAAACATAAACTCGACGAGTTAACACTCGATTTACGAAACATTGGGTATGCGGAAAAATAACATTTATTTCAAGCTATAACTTTGATAAATAGAACATTCCTTTAAAAAAAAAAAAACTTTGATAAGTAGAACATGCTTATGAGTTTGATAAAGACTCACCTTGGTTTTATTTTTGAATTTAGACGTGGCAAATAATTGGGCTGTCTCATTTTCAAATCTAGAGTCTACAAAAATAGTTGATAAATTTGTTCATAGATCAATTTGGGACAATGAAATCACTTAAGTAGCAGCTGCTACGTACAAGAACTTCTGCTGTGTTTTTTGTAGTTCTTACATCTTTTGGAGATATGGAAGGATAAATTTAGATTTATTTATGCCATAAGATTGATAAAATTTGAATCAAAATTAAAGTCCCGATTTATCGGCTTTCATTTTAGGGTAAATATTTTACAATCATGCCTGCTAAGGTCATAGCCATAACCATGCAGATGAATGTAAAATAATATCCTACACAGTTATAGATAGTTGTAAAGATTTAGTAGACTTCTTTTTTTTTTTTTTTTAGGGAATTTAGTAGACTTCTTTATGTATTGAACCTCTTGCTTTGCTTTATAGGGTGCAACCTGTTTTGTATAAATTAATAGTTTTTAATTTTTTTTTTTTTTGACAGAATAGTTTTTAATTTTTAAAATCCTCATTCACCATTTTGTCGAGGCAGCTTCCTACACTTTATAGTAATGATATGTTTTGAACTTTTGATTGGCTCATGAAATGCAAATATCTTTCTTTGTTACATTTAATTTCATTAAAGTGATGAGTGTTTGTTTGAAGCACATATATTAAGATAAGCCAGATCAAGTTTTTTATTGTGATATCATAAGCCAAATTTGGTGAAAGTATGGCTAATAGGTTCTGTTCTGTTATTTTGTGCTGATAGTATTATGAATATAATTATAATAAGGATTACTTAAAATATGAGTCAGCTTATCATTGAGGTAGCCTTTAAGGATTAATTTTGGCATATTCACTTTTCATGTTTCATTCTATAGTGTGGACTACCATTGTCAACAAAATCTAGTCATTTCTTTCCAAGGACAATAGAGATATATCTTATTGGAGTGTATTATTTTTGTTCAGCTGACTCATCTTTTACGAATTGTACTGAACTCATCTTTTATGACAGCAGAATTGTAACAATTTCATTTATGCTTTTGAAGCTACATCCAACTAGATTAAACTAACAATATATGATCACATGCTTGCAATGTAGTGAGCTAATGATGGTGGTTTATAAGATGCTTAGTAACAGTAGTAGCAAAGAGATAGAGGCGGTGGCCTTATCTTTTTTGAGGCACACGTGGTCTCTTTTTTTCCCTGTTATGTTTATCAGTAGTGCAGGAAAGAAAGATATATAACCTATCCAAAAAAGAAAAAGAAAATGATGAAACATAACAAAAAGTTGTATTCGTGGAATTCTCGTGAGAAAATCTCTCGCGAGATATAGCAAGGCTAAAAAAAAAAATGTTGAATAAGGGTCCATTTTTTATTTTTGAATGATGTTGAATAATAGTCCGCGTGTTAGATACCACTCTTCAATCATGTTGTAATATATCAATATTAACGGGAACAAATTTTTTTAGGTTTAATTACTGTTTTGGCCCCTTAAATTTTCAAATGTTCTGACTTTGGCCCCTTAAAAAAATAACTCTTTTCAGGCCCTCTATGTTTACTTTCTGTTGCGGTTTTGGCCTCCCAGGCCAATTTTGACCCAGTCAACGTACACGTGGACGCCACGTGTGTAATTTTTATTCCCGTTGTTATCCCGGTCTTTTAGCGGTTGGGTTTCCGGGGTTACAAGTTGTTTGTCTCATGTTCGACCCTCATGTTTCCATTTCTCGGAAGACTTCCAGACCTTCCCTTTTTCCTTATGGAATATGTCCTGTCGTGCTGGGGTCTGGACTTTATCCCGCTATTTGTTCCAAAGAATCCGAGACTATTAATCTTGTAGGTTCATACTTTAATGGAGTCTCTCTCCTCGACCTCTTTCTCTTCTATCTTTAAGCTCATTGAACCCTACTAAATAGCATTCCTTATTGGCTTCGACGTCTCCTAGGACGAATACAACTTCGTCTTGGTCATTGTGATACCTCATTTTGAGGTGGACCATTGACGAAACGACTCCCAGTTCTGCGAGCGTGGTCCATCCAATGATGCAGTTGTAGGGAGATGGACAATCAATAATCAAGAATTGGCATTTGAAAGACATTTTCGCTTTGTTCTCCCCGAAGGTTACTCTTAGGGTAGCAAGTCCCCAAGGCTCATTGGTGGACCCATTGAAACAAGTTAGGTCACACCCTCCATGGGTCGTTAGGTCATCTTCTGATAGGCCGAGTGTCCTGAAAAGATTACTGAATATGATATCGTGTGAGGCCCCTTGATGAACCAATACTCGGTGTACTCCGAAGTTTACAATCATTGCTCGGAAAATGAGACGCATGAGATGGTTTGGTCTTCCTGTGAGCAAGTCCTCATTGTAGAATGTGAATGGTGGCTTTTCCTTTATTAGGACGTCACATAATGCGTTGGATTCGGTCGGTGCCATCATCTCTTTCAGTTTCCTTTTGACAGAGTTAGCTGTCTCGCCTCCATTTCTTAGGAAACCTCCCAACATTGAACTTGCTTCTTTTTTTCTTTCTATGTTATCTGGTAAGATGCCGAGGGTCACCTACTCTGGTGAGTCTTCTAAAGATCTTGTCGGTTGTCTTGGTGTTAATCTTTCTAAAGATAGCTTCATTGGGCTCGGTCACTCTGAGGGTGGAGTGGTTGAACCGAGATAAGTAACTCTTTAAGGTTTCTGTCGAGCTTTGTTAAACATCAAATAAATCTGCTAGTAAAAAGGGGTTTTTAGTGTTTGTAGCAAAGTGGGTGACTAGACAAGTTACTAAGTCTCTATTTTTTGAAGATCAATTTCAAGATGCTTGAGTTAAGAGTAAATGGTCTTTAGGTTAAGAAGGGATCAATTAAAATCATAGATATGTTGTGTAACGATTTCATGGTTATGATTTTTTCTAAGGAGGTGTACAAGTGTGCTTTCTTTGAAGGGCCTTGAAGAGTATCCAAACATTATTTGATGGTTTAAAGGTGGAGACATTTCTTCTTAGACTCAGTTACAGTTATGCGTAAAGTGGCGACATGGGTATGTACACATGAGTTACCTATTGAACTATATAATAATTTTTTTTTGCGGACTTTAGGATCACAAATGGGTAACATGTTAAAGATAGATAAACTAACATCCAATCACTCAAGAGGCCAATTCACAAAACTTTGTGTTAAAATTGACCTTGATCGCGACAAGATCTGCATCAAAATTAAATTAATTTTCTTTTACAAGTAAATTTCATAAAGACTTAGAAAGCTTTGAGAAGTCTTTTATGAACCGTCGATAAAATCCAACATGTCTTAGAAAGCTACTAGCTCCCGTAATATTTGTAGGAGGGGGTAATTTCTCTATTACCTCTATTTTTGCTTGATCTACCTCTTTCCCTTTAGAAAAATTTATATTTATATAATTATTTCTTGTTAAAGATCTCGGGTTTGAATGAATTGTTTAGACCATCTCTTGCAATGCGTAGATTGATTTTGTCAGTCACAACAGACAAAATCAATCAACACATTGCCATCTCTTGCAATTTGTAACACCCATACTAAATTTATCTAGAATATTTAGCATGTGCGTTAATTTAGTACTGGATGCATTAAATTTACAACATAATTTCGGCCAAATGAATATATACATCAATACAAGTTCGTACATCTGATAAAATGCCAACTGTCAAATACATATGTCATATGTCTGATACATATTTGAATACATGGAAAAATATCTGAAGCTGGTACGAAACAAGCGCATGATGATAGCTCATCAAACTGCAAATCTGTCTTCACTTGCTACGAGCAGCCTGCTAATCTGTAAAATAAATAAATGGGATTGGGGTGAGACAGTGAGTTCCACCTATCATATGTTGTAGGCAATCGCGGGGAACATATATCTGATTTCAGGATCTACTATTATGTTCTACATAACTTAGCAATCGGTGGAAAACTAAGACCACTAATATGAAATATTATAGTGTCTTTCCATAAACATAATCATAATAACAATCATATCATCTGTCATAATTAAGTTAGATAGTTAGCGTTGAACAAATATTATTATCTGAGTTCATTTTACAGAATGGACCCGAGTGGAGTAACCCCGGATACATCCCCATACATAACCGGTGAAATTCCTATTTGAGGCTAACACCGGACTCCTCTTGTCCTCGTGCGGGCCATCCTTGCGGAAAGTGTCCCGTTCCACTGGCGTGAACCTTCCGTATCCCACTGGAGTGGATAACAAAAGACACAACTTAATCACATTTTATCTTGTCGTCGTACGGGCCATCCTTACGAAAGTATCCCGTCCCACTAACATGAACCTTCCATGTCCCATTAGTGTGGACAACGAAAGACACAACTTAATCATATTTTAAATAATCTGAAAATTATAATAACGACGTAGTAATCCCGTCTTGTAACTTGTAATTTATGGCATAATAATCATGTTTTAATGATATAAACTGATATTAGGACGTAGTGTTCCGTCTCTAATTTAAAATCAATGATATAAGGATTATATTCCCATAATGGTAGCTTGCCCGAATTAGTAGCCTACCCATAATTGATTATTCATGACTAATTCATTCTAACTACATCTTTTATGTTGATATATACTATGTTTATGTTAACACTTGAGTTGGAGGATGTCATGGCACTTTGGGTACTTTCATGGAAAATAAGCATTTCAAGTTTCTACATAGGCCAATTCTTACATAAATATTATTCACTTCCAACAAAATTGAATTTTGATAATAGTTTTGGTAACCAAGTTAAGTTTCAAGCTTCAAGTCCTCTAAAGTTACACATATAACGAAAACATCAATTATTTTGCCTAGCATTTTCCTCCAACATTGTGTTAATAAAAACATATTCATTAACATAAAAGATTCATTTAGAACAAACTAGTAATGGTACCTAACTTATGACATAATTATACTAACTATGTCACAAATACTCTAATTCACATGTTGGCATTTCATATGACATGATTCAAACTACCCAAAAGGAGGATTAACTAACCAAGGAACTCACCTTAATCACCTCTGAAACCGTTGCAAAACAACTTAGTGCTTCCGCTCTTCAGCCAACATCGAAACAACTTAGATTCATGGTTCAGCACAAAACCCACTTCAGTCCTTGTACTTCAAAACCATCCCCAGACGTCAATACTAGACCAAAATTCATGAAATTGATACCAAAACGTTGGGCATTTCGTTAGCCATCCATAGCAACAACAACCACTTGATTCAGAGTTACACAGTTGCCGTTTTAGTGGAGCCCTGACCCAAAACCCGTAAACAAATTCCAGCAGAATTTACCAAACTTCAAATCACTTTCAATTATATATAAAAACTATTATTTACACTTGAATAGAAGGCAAGCGGGCAACAAGCTGCGCCGCTAGACCTTTTTGGATGGCAAAACCAATCCTCGTGAGTACAACATTCATGGACCTAGGAGACATAACATTTCTATGCATGACCTTTTGAACTCTATGTAGAAGATCAACAACCTCTGGTGCTAGGAAACCAAAAGTGTCAAAAGCAAATGGTATTAAAGCATGTTGATTGTCAGAACACGTTTTCTCATGTTTGGCCACTTTGCTTGACGCAGCTTTTAGGGCTGCCTGTCCTACGGTAAAAGGTCCGACACCTAATCCCACAAGTGGTGAAACCCCAGTCAAGTCTACACAAGCATGTTTTTCACCTACCCATCCATACACCATCACATCCGCATGGCTGAGTGTTGATCTTCTATCTAGTGGGTCAGTCAGGAAGTTCACAGACGCCTCCTTCTTCACTGATTCCGTCTAAATATATCAAAAAGTACATCCCTAACAAAGTCATGTCTGTACTTAAACCCGGAAAGCTCTTTACAATGTACGACATGCTCCCCAAAAGTATCTAGGCACGCCTTACGACAAACAGGCACACCTTATCAATAGGAAATAGTGGAATCATAAGGCGATATCTAAAGATAGTACGATACTCCACTTGTGACATATGTTGACCTAACCCATCAATCGGGATAACTAGAAGAAAATCTTGAGCATGTGCTGCTTGCAAACATCCAAAAATTGCCTTCTGTCTCGTGGTCATGTCAAACTTAACTTCCATATCCTGAACACTTTTACTAAAAAGAGCACTCGCGAAAACATGTTGTGCTTTAGGAGGGACAATGTCTTTGCTAGTAAAACTGCTAACATGAAAATTTGGAATCGTACCACGAAGACCATCCAAAGCATTATCAAAATCCGAGTCTATGCCACATAACCCACTGTCTCTCAAAATATGATCTTGTAGTACCCAAGATTGTACCCTAGAAGCCACAAAAGCGTACGAGGAAGCCTCTAATGCTGAGTACAAACCAAACCCTCCAAAGCTAATAGGTAAAGAAGCCAACCTCCATTGAAGGTCCCTAAAGAAAGGACCCCCACCATGTGAATCGGTTGGCACATCCTTAAGCCAAAGAAAAGTTTGGCAATACCCATGCACGATCGAAGTAGAAGAAGTTCACTCTGAGGATCCCTTAACTGAGGAAGAAGATGCATTAACTCAGCAGTCCTGGAAGCTCTCTTCATGGCTAACCCCTCAATAAAACTTTTATCTCGGCTAACAGCCTCTCGGAGCAATTTCACCACTAACTCCAAATGCGTTTTCCGAATTCATCACTAATCCAAATCACATGAAATTTATATGCAAACTGAAGTAAATTAAACGTAGAATCCAAATCTGTAAGAAACACTTAATTCTGATTTACACAGTAAAAGATGTGAGCAAAATGACCATACGAATTTCTACACCCACATTTCAAAAGCATAATCACTTTAAACCATAGCAACTCATTTAGCAATTTTTTTTATTTTGTTATAATAAGTAGGTATGTTTTATGTTTTGTCACCCAATAATATTTATTTAGCTACACCAAATAAATTTATTTGTCAAAAATTGATAGAAACATGAAAGTTAAAAGAATATCACATAATTGATAAATTTATTTAGTGTTATCTTGACACTTCTAGTCTCTTCGGTAACTATAAAGATAGTTTTGTTAGCAATGAGTTTCTTACAAATGACACTCCTAGATAAATTTGACACTTTGAAACATCGTTGAGCCCTAACATTTCTAAGTAGTTAATTTTTTGTTTATTTAGTGTTGTTTTAATTTACATTTATATAAGCAAAACTATATTATTAATTTTTTTCAAAGTTAATTTAATATATTAATTT